>FWWL01001040.1_pt1 | contig 69488 bp, 55 predicted proteins | sample 2228331 | NCBI WGS metagenome assembly FWWL01 (sample SAMEA103939775, study PRJEB20133) | metagenome
ACTGAAAGTTCGTTGATCCAGCGCTGGCGCGTCTGCCGATTCGGATTTTGGGAATTTCGGCTCGTAGAAGAGCACTGAAAGTCGAGCGCCAGCAGCGCGGCAGCGTCGGGATCGACAACATTTTGGGAATTTCGGCTCGTAGAAGAGCACTGAAAGTCGTCTCTGTCGTTATTGCTGAGCCAGCGACCGCACCATTTTGGGAATTTCGGCTCGTAGAAGAGCACTGAAAGTCTCCAGCGAGGAGATGGCGACGGGACGACCCTGAATTTTGGGAATTTCGGCTCGTAGAAGAGCACTGAAAGACCGCCTCGCGCGCGGCGAGCAGCGCAGCATCGCAACAATTTTGGGAATTTCGGCTCGTAGAAGAGCACTGAAAGCTGTGTTTATCGCCCTCGACCCGCAGACGCGAGCCGATTTTGGGAATTTCGGCTCGTAGAAGAGCACTGAAAGTACGTCGAGGGAGAAGACTGGTTGGAACGTCGACTGAGAATTTTGGGAATTTCGGCTCGTAGAAGAGCACTGAAAGGCGCCGTATGACCGGTCAGCGCTACACGGGTCAACTATTTTGGGAATTTCGGCTCGTAGAAGAGCACTGAAAGGAGCGACGGCAGATGAGATCGAGCGGTTGTATCACATTTTGGGAATTTCGGCTCGTAGAAGAGCACTGAAAGCACTCCGGGCACGTTACTGCCGCTTTTTGGTCAAGATTTTGGGAATTTCGGCTCGTAGAAGAGCACTGAAAGCGTTTGAGCGTTGGAAGGAAGCGCTGTGATTATTCGAATTTTGGGAATTTCGGCTCGTAGAAGAGCACTGAAAGGATGACCGCAATGCGCCCGCCGACGTCGATGAGACGATTTTGGGAATTTCGGCTCGTAGAAGAGCACTGAAAGGCGTTCCGCATGCAATCCTTGACGCTGCGCTGGGGGATTTTGGGAATTTCGGCTCGTAGAAGAGCACTGAAAGACGTAGGAGCCCTCAAACACTGCGACATACGGCCACATTTTGGGAATTTCGGCTCGTAGAAGAGCACTGAAAGTTGAGCCGGTTTCTCTTGATGACATGCCGCGACTTGAATTTTGGGAATTTCGGCTCGTAGAAGAGCACTGAAAGTACTCGCCGTCCCACGGGGCTGGAGCAATGTCCTCGTATTTTGGGAATTTCGGCTCGTAGAAGAGCACTGAAAGTCAGTTCCTCCGGCGACTTGACGTCCGGTTCGGCAGACATTTTGGGAATTTCGGCTCGTAGAAGAGCACTGAAAGTGCAACAGATAATCAATCTCCAGCGTCGCGAGCAGAATTTTGGGAATTTCGGCTCGTAGAAGAGCACTGAAAGTCCGGTCGCGTCCGGTCAGCCCGCCATTATCGGCGATTTTGGGAATTTCGGCTCGTAGAAGAGCACTGAAAGCGCAATCACAGCGCTGATCGATGCCGGCTACATCATTTTGGGAATTTCGGCTCGTAGAAGAGCACTGAAAGGAGCGGTTGTCCAGCCGCCAGGCGTATGCTCGCCCAAATTTTGGGAATTTCGGCTCGTAGAAGAGCACTGAAAGTGATTGGTGCTCCTGGCAAGCGGCGCGTTATGCTGTAGATTTTGGGAATTTCGGCTCGTAGAAGAGCACTGAAAGCCAGCGCGCGACGCTCGCCGCGCTGTGGGAGCAGACATTTTGGGAATTTCGGCTCGTAGAAGAGCACTGAAAGGACGAGATAGCCCGGCGGATGGAGGAGTTTCGCAATATTTTGGGAATTTCGGCTCGTAGAAGAGCACTGAAAGCGCTGAGACGCAGTATGTGACCGCGTACTACCAGCGTGATTTTGGGAATTTCGGCTCGTAGAAGAGCACTGAAAGTCGAGCGCCAGCAGCGCGGCAGCGTCGGGATCGACAAATTTTGGGAATTTCGGCTCGTAGAAGAGCACTGAAAGATCGAGGATTGCGAGACGAGCGCGGTCGGTCGGGCGATTTTGGGAATTTCGGCTCGTAGAAGAGCACTGAAAGGTGCGGATCGTCGGCGCGTGCAGCGTAAACGCAAACGATTTTGGGAATTTCGGCTCGTAGAAGAGCACTGAAAGTCGTATGAGAACCCGCGCTCCAGATCGCTTTGTGCGTGCGATTTTGGGAATTTCGGCTCGTAGAAGAGCACTGAAAGTGGCGACTCGTCAATGCGCGCGGCGACCCGGTGAGCATTTTGGGAATTTCGGCTCGTAGAAGAGCACTGAAAGTCGCGTTCGATGGACGCACGACGGCGGTGCGGTCGATTTTGGGAATTTCGGCTCGTAGAAGAGCACTGAAAGATGAGCGTCGATGACTGGCGCGCAGCGTATCGCTCGATTTTGGGAATTTCGGCTCGTAGAAGAGCACTGAAAGGGCATCGCCGCGCAGGTCGGCGAGCGTCGGGCGAATATTTTGGGAATTTCGGCTCGTAGAAGAGCACTGAAAGCCGACCTGCCGCTGCGCATCATTGCGCCGTACCAGGATTTTGGGAATTTCGGCTCGTAGAAGAGCACTGAAAGATCGTGTAATAAGCACAATCCTGCGACGCGGAACGTATTTTGGGAATTTCGGCTCGTAGAAGAGCACTGAAAGTCACGCCAGCGCCGGCGCACTGGCTGAACTGCAGGATTTTGGGAATTTCGGCTCGTAGAAGAGCACTGAAAGTTCGTTGATCCAGCGCTGGCGCGTCTGCCGATTCGGATTTTGGGAATTTCGGCTCGTAGAAGAGCACTGAAAGATCGGCGACACGCTGTCCGCCCTCGCCGACCGCCTCATTTTGGGAATTTCGGCTCGTAGAAGAGCACTGAAAGGACGTCCAGATCGACGCCCTGACCGCGCTCACGCGCCATTTTGGGAATTTCGGCTCGTAGAAGAGCACTGAAAGTCTGCCGCCAGCGCGGCAAGGTCTTCGTTGTAACGATTTTGGGAATTTCGGCTCGTAGAAGAGCACTGAAAGCGATGTGAGCGACGAGGAGGCCGACAAACTGCTCGCATTTTGGGAATTTCGGCTCGTAGAAGAGCACTGAAAGCTCGGCAGTGGCATAGTTGGCGGCGCTGGGGATGATTTTGGGAATTTCGGCTCGTAGAAGAGCACTGAAAGATCTGATCAGGCGTCAGGTTGGCAGGTTTTTTTGATTTTGGGAATTTCGGCTCGTAGAAGAGCACTGAAAGTACGGGGTATCGTGACGGTTGTCGTGGAGCGCAACAGATTTTGGGAATTTCGGCTCGTAGAAGAGCACTGAAAGCAGCGCGGCAAGCATCGTTATGCGTATCCGTTGGACGATTTTGGGAATTTCGGCTCGTAGAAGAGCACTGAAAGCAGCGCAGCGCGCGTTGATCCACGCGCAGCACATCCTATTTTGGGAATTTCGGCTCGTAGAAGAGCACTGAAAGTCGTATGCATATCAAGATCGGTACGGCAGGATCTGATTTTGGGAATTTCGGCTCGTAGAAGAGCACTGAAAGTTAGGCAAATTGCCGTGACGCAAAAGGTCGAGGCGATTTTGGGAATTTCGGCTCGTAGAAGAGCACTGAAAGCGATGCTGGTCTGGCTTGGCAAGGTGGTATTGGGCCATTTTGGGAATTTCGGCTCGTAGAAGAGCACTGAAAGCTCGGCAGTGGCATAGTTGGCGGCGCTGGGGATGACGAATTTTGGGAATTTCGGCTCGTAGAAGAGCACTGAAAGTCACAGGATATCGTTACACGGATACGGTACTTGACAGATTTTGGGAATTTCGGCTCGTAGAAGAGCACTGAAAGCATCGGCAGACAGGTTGAGTGTTACCGTCGACTCTTATTTTGGGAATTTCGGCTCGTAGAAGAGCACTGAAAGCGACTAGCCATACCCCGTCTCCATGATCCACCCGATTTTGGGAATTTCGGCTCGTAGAAGAGCACTGAAAGCCTGACCTGCCGCTGCTTCCCCCATCACTCCCCCCTATTTTGGGAATTTCGGCTCGTAGAAGAGCACTGAAAGAGTTCGCCCATTCAAAACCCGACTCACGCTTGAAGACAATTTTGGGAATTTCGGCTCGTAGAAGAGCACTGAAAGTTCGGGGTACCGAAACAGCTACGGAACAGGTACTATGATTTTGGGAATTTCGGCTCGTAGAAGAGCACTGAAAGATTTGCGCTTGGGACGGATCAAGCTTTGGATCGCTTCGATTTTGGGAATTTCGGCTCGTAGAAGAGCACTGAAAGCTGTTAGTGTAGGGGGTGCAGCAGCTCTTATCACTATTTTGGGAATTTCGGCTCGTAGAAGAGCACTGAAAGCGAAGTGTATTTTGATTGATCTAAGTTCATCGCTACTATTTTGGGAATTTCGGCTCGTAGAAGAGCACTGAAAGAGCGAAGACAACGACTGGCGACAGGAGGAACGATAATTTTGGGAATTTCGGCTCGTAGAAGAGCACTGAAAGCTTACAGGCCTGGTACCGTATGCATTTATGGTTTCGGATTTTGGGAATTTCGGCTCGTAGAAGAGCACTGAAAGGGTACCGTATGCATTTATGGTTTCGGTCGTGAATGAATTTTGGGAATTTCGGCTCGTAGAAGAGCACTGAAAGAAGACTGGGCTGGACGCCGACTAGCTTGGCTTGAAATTTTGGGAATTTCGGCTCGTAGAAGAGCACTGAAAGGTAAGCTCAGGATACTCGCACAGAAGACGGTTGAAATTTTGGGAATTTCGGCTCGTAGAAGAGCACTGAAAGTGTATCTCCTTGTGTACGGGTTGTCTCCCACAAAGAATTTTGGGAATTTCGGCTCGTAGAAGAGCACTGAAAGGCTCAATTTTTACGTAAAATGCGTTTATACGCTCTTTCATTTTGGGAATTTCGGCTCGTAGAAGAGCACTGAAAGTCACAGCACCGCGAGTATTTGGGTTAGTAGTGATTCGAATTTTGGGAATTTCGGCTCGTAGAAGAGCACTGAAAGATACGAAGCGCGGGGGCTTCGATCACAGATAGACGATTTTGGGAATTTCGGCTCGTAGAAGAGCACTGAAAGGTCGGCATCCGGCGTCGTGGTTGTCAACGCTATAATTTTGGGAATTTCGGCTCGTAGAAGAGCACTGAAAGACTGTTTCACGTGAAACAGTAGGTCTTGTGTTTCTATTTTGGGAATTTCGGCTCGTAGAAGAGCACTGAAAGCGGATAAGGTTGTGCACGCTATGTCGATCCTTGCCAATTTTGGGAATTTCGGCTCGTAGAAGAGCACTGAAAGCAACTGCTTTGGCACCCCAAACGGTGAGCACTGAATTTTGGGAATTTCGGCTCGTAGAAGAGCACTGAAAGTGTTTGCCTCCTTACTTCTTTTTATTATTATACAAGATTTTGGGAATTTCGGCTCGTAGAAGAGCACTGAAAGCGCAAGATTGAGCTCTAAGTCAGGCATTTCCACATATTTTGGGAATTTCGGCTCGTAGAAGAGCACTGAAAGTAGTATAGTACTAGTTGATTAGAAACCTGAGCGTTCATTTTGGGAATTTCGGCTCGTAGAAGAGCACTGAAAGCGGAGGCAGGGATTGATAGACAGGACGGGAGGGAGTATTTTGGGAATTTCGGCTCGTAGAAGAGCACTGAAAGTTGTTTGTGGCAGGGAAATGGAATTTCGTGTCGGTGGAATTTTGGGAATTTCGGCTCGTAGAAGAGCACTGAAAGTGCATGGAAAGCTTATCGGCAAGGTAACACTGCTGCGATTTTGGGAATTTCGGCTCGTAGAAGAGCACTGAAAGTGGGGCGGGCTACCGGTCAGTCGTGCAAATATCGAATTTTGGGAATTTCGGCTCGTAGAAGAGCACTGAAAGCATCAAACGCTCGTCTAAACCCGTTCAGAGCGATGAATTTTGGGAATTTCGGCTCGTAGAAGAGCACTGAAAGACCTCCATTAACCAGTCTGCGCACGAAGAGCGCAACATTTTGGGAATTTCGGCTCGTAGAAGAGCACTGAAAGGCCTGTTGTAAAAACGGAAGTCGGTCTGTAAGAAGATTTTGGGAATTTCGGCTCGTAGAAGAGCACTGAAAGCGAACTTACAGACAAGGTGAAAGCGCTACTTGACGAATTTTGGGAATTTCGGCTCGTAGAAGAGCACTGAAAGCAGCTGAAGCTCAAATTCATTTCGAAGCGTATTATAATTTTGGGAATTTCGGCTCGTAGAAGAGCACTGAAAGTGGGATCGAGTAGTGTCATACCATTTTTCTCCGCAGCATTTTGGGAATTTCGGCTCGTAGAAGAGCACTGAAAGTCACATCATATGCGTCAGTTGCAGTAATATCTGCGACTATTTTGGGAATTTCGGCTCGTAGAAGAGCACTGAAAGATTTATTTCCTCCACTACCCAGCCTGCCTGTACATTATTTTGGGAATTTCGGCTCGTAGAAGAGCACTGAAAGTATGCTCCATACATCATCACAGTGTTGCGCACGTCAATTTTGGGAATTTCGGCTCGTAGAAGAGCACTGAAAGCGCTTGGCTTGAAAGCACAGTTCTGCCTGCAGTCAATTTTGGGAATTTCGGCTCGTAGAAGAGCACTGAAAGTTATTATCGCGAAACGTGTATGTCGCGACGTACGATTTTGGGAATTTCGGCTCGTAGAAGAGCACTGAAAGACCGGAACGTCGTGATGATATCCAGAACTGGGCACGATTTTGGGAATTTCGGCTCGTAGAAGAGCACTGAAAGATCTCCTGCTTAGCTGTACCCTAAAACCACGGTCTAATTTTGGGAATTTCGGCTCGTAGAAGAGCACTGAAAGGGGCAAACGTGCAAACATTTCGTGAACATGGTCGGTATTTTGGGAATTTCGGCTCGTAGAAGAGCACTGAAAGACTCATACACGTCAGCGTATGAGATATATCGTTCCATTTTGGGAATTTCGGCTCGTAGAAGAGCACTGAAAGGAGCCTGCGCCGCCTTCCGAAATTTGCAGACGAATGATTTTGGGAATTTCGGCTCGTAGAAGAGCACTGAAAGTCGGCGCAGGTAAATATGACTAAGGTCATATTTACCTATTTTGGGAATTTCGGCTCGTAGAAGAGCACTGAAAGGTGTGTACAGTGGTGGTTTATAGGAATCAGGGAGACGAAATTTTGGGAATTTCGGCTCGTAGAAGAGCACTGAAAGAAGGTGCGGTATTGAGGCTCTGCATGGCTAGGGGATCATTTTGGGAATTTCGGCTCGTAGAAGAGCACTGAAAGTCTGAACTGTGTAGACGAATGCGTGCGGTTGCGTACATTTTGGGAATTTCGGCTCGTAGAAGAGCACTGAAAGTGTCCCGGGCGAGGTTTTTACAGCACGGGTTTTCAAATTTTGGGAATTTCGGCTCGTAGAAGAGCACTGAAAGAAGAAATGAAATTTCGTGTCGGTGGATTATGGCGCTAGATTTTGGGAATTTCGGCTCGTAGAAGAGCACTGAAAGGGGCAGGTCATATAGTTCATCATCGTTTGCATCCAGATTTTGGGAATTTCGGCTCGTAGAAGAGCACTGAAAGTCCGTGAGCTCGTGTGGGAAGCGTATGAGGCTCTGTATTTTGGGAATTTCGGCTCGTAGAAGAGCACTGAAAGACTGCATAAACCAGCAAACTCGCCGTGACGGCTCCAAATTTTGGGAATTTCGGCTCGTAGAAGAGCACTGAAAGTGCTCGAACGGGCATACGTTGTTCACCGCTACCGAAAGATTTTGGGAATTTCGGCTCGTAGAAGAGCACTGAAAGTTCCTGAATTTCCGCCAGTTCGCTGGCTGAACTGTGAATTTTGGGAATTTCGGCTCGTAGAAGAGCACTGAAAGGATTAATTGTCGCGATATTCGTCGTTTGAGTTCGAAATTTTGGGAATTTCGGCTCGTAGAAGAGCACTGAAAGGGCAATATCGCATCGAGCACATACAAGTTGTCGGGAATTTTGGGAATTTCGGCTCGTAGAAGAGCACTGAAAGAGACGCTCTCGTTAGACACGATCGGCTGGGAGTATGATTTTGGGAATTTCGGCTCGTAGAAGAGCACTGAAAGTTCCTGAATTTCCGCCAGAGCCGACGCGCTGGCGTGAATTTTGGGAATTTCGGCTCGTAGAAGAGCACTGAAAGTTAGAGCACCGCCAATATCTGCGTTAGTAGTGATTCATTTTGGGAATTTCGGCTCGTAGAAGAGCACTGAAAGGGTACGATAAACGACCAGCGCTGCGGATGATCTTGAATTTTGGGAATTTCGGCTCGTAGAAGAGCACTGAAAGCCCGGCGGTTGCGCAGAACCAGCTCAACACGTACGATTTTGGGAATTTCGGCTCGTAGAAGAGCACTGAAAGGGTACGATAAACGACCAGCGCTGCGGATGATCTTGATCGATTTTGGGAATTTCGGCTCGTAGAAGAGCACTGAAAGAAAGGTGTAAGAAACCGAGTAGGGTAATGCGATAAAATTTTGGGAATTTCGGCTCGTAGAAGAGCACTGAAAGCTCGATCACGATTGATGTATACGGATCAGATCCAATTTTGGGAATTTCGGCTCGTAGAAGAGCACTGAAAGCGCTACCGTCACGCCAGCGCCGACGCGCTGGCGGAAATTTTGGGAATTTCGGCTCGTAGAAGAGCACTGAAAGTTTCGTAACCGGTCACAACCGCCGCAATGCTCTCGATTTTGGGAATTTCGGCTCGTAGAAGAGCACTGAAAGAAGTTGATACACGCTACCGGATCCCGGGCCAGTGCTATTTTGGGAATTTCGGCTCGTAGAAGAGCACTGAAAGCTATAACAGAAACGGGAGACCTACTGTTTCACGTGAAATTTTGGGAATTTCGGCTCGTAGAAGAGCACTGAAAGTTATGTTGATTACGTCCGCATCTGCGTCCATTGACAATTTTGGGAATTTCGGCTCGTAGAAGAGCACTGAAAGCTCCTTATCCGCAAAATCCTCGGGCTGAATTCGGGACAATTTTGGGAATTTCGGCTCGTAGAAGAGCACTGAAAGTTCAGATGTGTACCAATCTATTCGCACCTAGATTATACATTTTGGGAATTTCGGCTCGTAGAAGAGCACTGAAAGGAGCAACCTCCTGTTCGCCCACTCCACACCTGTCGCCTCATTTTGGGAATTTCGGCTCGTAGAAGAGCACTGAAAGACAAAACCGAGCCTCATTTCACGTTTCCCTGCCATATTTTGGGAATTTCGGCTCGTAGAAGAGCACTGAAAGTGACAGCGCCGATCCCGGCAGCGTTTTCGACAACCACCATTTTGGGAATTTCGGCTCGTAGAAGAGCACTGAAAGATTGACCAGCGCCGTCCTTCAATCGGCATCTGGCGCATTTTGGGAATTTCGGCTCGTAGAAGAGCACTGAAAGGCTTGCTCGATTCCGAATATGGCTGAAGGTACGTTCAATTTTGGGAATTTCGGCTCGTAGAAGAGCACTGAAAGACATACATCGTCGCGCCCCGATGAACTATTGAGACATTTTGGGAATTTCGGCTCGTAGAAGAGCACTGAAAGCGACTCACGCTTGAAGACACGAAGCGTAAATACCTCATTTTGGGAATTTCGGCTCGTAGAAGAGCACTGAAAGTCACTCAGATTCCACGCATCATCGCATGGATCGTTCGATTTTGGGAATTTCGGCTCGTAGAAGAGCACTGAAAGTCTGGAGCTTTCGCTTATCAGTACGTACTTTAGTACTAAATTTTGGGAATTTCGGCTCGTAGAAGAGCACTGAAAGTTGTTGTCACGAAACGTGTACGATGCTACGTATGGTAGATTTTGGGAATTTCGGCTCGTAGAAGAGCACTGAAAGCAGCGTACGAACCGAGCGCCGACGTGATAGCTGCAATTTTGGGAATTTCGGCTCGTAGAAGAGCACTGAAAGGACACAAGCGAAAGCTGGATTGCTGACGGCAGCGTCATTTTGGGAATTTCGGCTCGTAGAAGAGCACTGAAAGACAGCCGAAGTGCTGCCAGTGACAGGCTACCGCTATAATTTTGGGAATTTCGGCTCGTAGAAGAGCACTGAAAGCGTAGATGAACAGACTCGACAGCCATCAGCCGTACATTTTGGGAATTTCGGCTCGTAGAAGAGCACTGAAAGTCGCGTACCTCCAACTACTAATAACGTCTAAAAAAATTTTGGGAATTTCGGCTCGTAGAAGAGCACTGAAAGGGCAACGTTCGAGCATCTGCTCGACGTGCGCCCCAAAATTTTGGGAATTTCGGCTCGTAGAAGAGCACTGAAAGACTTTGACAGACGAACGCGCGCGATTCCATCGCGCGATTTTGGGAATTTCGGCTCGTAGAAGAGCACTGAAAGCGAAGTAGATCTTTATTGATCTAAGTTCATCGCTACTATTTTGGGAATTTCGGCTCGTAGAAGAGCACTGAAAGGAAGCGTAAATACCTCGCCTGCCGTCGGATCGAGTAGATTTTGGGAATTTCGGCTCGTAGAAGAGCACTGAAAGGCTTCAGCCGTCTTGTTGTATACTCTCATGCGCAGCATTTTGGGAATTTCGGCTCGTAGAAGAGCACTGAAAGCAAAAAAAATTTTAGCGCTCCCACGACAGTTTGTCAAGATTTTGGGAATTTCGGCTCGTAGAAGAGCACTGAAAGTGTATCCCGCCACGCCTCATACAGGAGGTCGCAGCGGATTTTGGGAATTTCGGCTCGTAGAAGAGCACTGAAAGTTCATATACATCAGCATATGAGATGTACCGCTCCTCCTGATTTTGGGAATTTCGGCTCGTAGAAGAGCACTGAAAGTACGCGCCGTACAACATTGTGCGTTGCTCGCCATGGGGCATTTTGGGAATTTCGGCTCGTAGAAGAGCACTGAAAGTTGAGATTCATCCTTTCAGCTACAACCAAACTTCACAATTTTGGGAATTTCGGCTCGTAGAAGAGCACTGAAAGGGTACAGGTTGAAATGCCATCGCGTACCTCCAACTGATTTTGGGAATTTCGGCTCGTAGAAGAGCACTGAAAGAGCTCTGAGGCGCCCCATTGACCGTCCCGGTAAAAAATTTTGGGAATTTCGGCTCGTAGAAGAGCACTGAAAGGCCTGTACTTAACACTAACCATGAGCCTTACCCGATTTTGGGAATTTCGGCTCGTAGAAGAGCACTGAAAGTGACAGCGCCGATCCCGGCCGCGTTTTCGATAACCACAATTTTGGGAATTTCGGCTCGTAGAAGAGCACTGAAAGATCCCGGCCGCGTTTTCGATAACCACATGGAAGATAAATTTTGGGAATTTCGGCTCGTAGAAGAGCACTGAAAGAATCGCACCTAATCCGGCCTGTTTCAGACGCTCGGAAATTTTGGGAATTTCGGCTCGTAGAAGAGCACTGAAAGTCGAACGAGCAGTTAGAGCAGGCGCTGCAACCGGCGCATTTTGGGAATTTCGGCTCGTAGAAGAGCACTGAAAGCCGCTTAAGCGTCGTCTTTGGCTGTCAAGTACCGTATATTTTGGGAATTTCGGCTCGTAGAAGAGCACTGAAAGCGCAACTTCCAGAGCCTGTACCGGCGTCTGAACTTTGATTTTGGGAATTTCGGCTCGTAGAAGAGCACTGAAAGTTGCAGATAAACAGACTCGACCGCCATTAGTCTCACATTTTGGGAATTTCGGCTCGTAGAAGAGCACTGAAAGCAAGACGCCGCCTCGAGAGTATACCACTGCTAGCCTAATTTTGGGAATTTCGGCTCGTAGAAGAGCACTGAAAGCCGAAGAACGTCCTCCCCCGCGCCGACCTCCCAGCCAATTTTGGGAATTTCGGCTCGTAGAAGAGCACTGAAAGAACAGGAAGCCTGGCGAAGCACTTCCTTGCTCTTGATTTTGGGAATTTCGGCTCGTAGAAGAGCACTGAAAGTTATGAGCTCAAGCCGCAATTATCGGCTTGAGCTCTATTTTGGGAATTTCGGCTCGTAGAAGAGCACTGAAAGTGACAGCGCCCGGCGCTGACGCGCCGGACTCATACGCCAGAATTTTGGGAATTTCGGCTCGTAGAAGAGCACTGAAAGGTGCCGTATGTTACGTGAGTTTCACTCAATCACAATATTTTGGGAATTTCGGCTCGTAGAAGAGCACTGAAAGGTGCCGTATGTTACGTGAGTTTCACTCAATCACAATATTTTGGGAATTTCGGCTCGTAGAAGAGCACTGAAAGTAGTTGCCTCCTTACTTCTTTTTATTCTACACGATCTATTTTGGGAATTTCGGCTCGTAGAAGAGCACTGAAAGAAAATCGCATCCATGCTGTAGAAATCCTGCCACACCATTTTGGGAATTTCGGCTCGTAGAAGAGCACTGAAAGGCGCGCCTATGGCGCCGACTGCATAAACAATAAGACTATTTTGGGAATTTCGGCTCGTAGAAGAGCACTGAAAGGGCAGGAGTACGACAGTCTGGATGAGCTGTTTGGCATTTTGGGAATTTCGGCTCGTAGAAGAGCACTGAAAGTCGATAGACGTGTTTGATATACGCCGGACCTTCATAATTTTGGGAATTTCGGCTCGTAGAAGAGCACTGAAAGGTATGACATGCTCATACCGCGATTATGAGCCAAAAAAATTTTGGGAATTTCGGCTCGTAGAAGAGCACTGAAAGGTTGAAATCGCGTCAACAGCCAGCTGTTGTGTCGGCATTTTGGGAATTTCGGCTCGTAGAAGAGCACTGAAAGGATGAAGCGCGCCACGCAACTATCTACGGCGCGTATATTTTGGGAATTTCGGCTCGTAGAAGAGCACTGAAAGTTGTTGTCTCGAAACGTGTATGACGCCAGATACGATTTTGGGAATTTCGGCTCGTAGAAGAGCACTGAAAGGATGTTCGATTCCGCCGTCTTGTTGTAGATGCGCAGCCTGCATTTTGGGAATTTCGGCTCGTAGAAGAGCACTGAAAGCATCGGACGAGCAGTTAGAGCAGGCGCTGCGACCGATTTTGGGAATTTCGGCTCGTAGAAGAGCACTGAAAGTCAACCGCCGGCCCGAACTCTTCGTTCGCAGCCTGCATTTTGGGAATTTCGGCTCGTAGAAGAGCACTGAAAGCATCCGCAACCGCATGCGTCTCTTGCAGATCCAAAATTTTGGGAATTTCGGCTCGTAGAAGAGCACTGAAAGGCGTTCGCACGCCAGACTCCGCCGTCTTGTTGTAAAATTTTGGGAATTTCGGCTCGTAGAAGAGCACTGAAAGGCAGCTGCAGGCACGATTGCAAACAGTATGGCCGTATTTTGGGAATTTCGGCTCGTAGAAGAGCACTGAAAGCTTTTGCTTTGTATAGGTCTACCTTGACGGTCTCGAACATTTTGGGAATTTCGGCTCGTAGAAGAGCACTGAAAGGCGCCAGCGTGCTGGCGGAACTTCAGGAGAGATTGCATTTTGGGAATTTCGGCTCGTAGAAGAGCACTGAAAGACGGTCTACAACCGTATTACTGTACGGTTGTAGACGAAATTTTGGGAATTTCGGCTCGTAGAAGAGCACTGAAAGGCGAATGTGTCATCTGGTTCGATCCGGATGACGCAGGATTTTGGGAATTTCGGCTCGTAGAAGAGCACTGAAAGTTTCGAAAATATCTCGCGTTTGGTACGCAACCGCACGCATTTTGGGAATTTCGGCTCGTAGAAGAGCACTGAAAGTACATCGTTGTGCGGCGCGCTTGATCCGGCGGGCTACCATTTTGGGAATTTCGGCTCGTAGAAGAGCACTGAAAGGAGATTGCGCAATTTCCTGACGAAGTTGCACAATCATTTTGGGAATTTCGGCTCGTAGAAGAGCACTGAAAGCGACGTGCTCAGGACGACGGTCTGGCGCTGGACAAATTTTGGGAATTTCGGCTCGTAGAAGAGCACTGAAAGGACAGACGAACGCGCGCGATTCCATCGCGCGCGTTGTATTTTGGGAATTTCGGCTCGTAGAAGAGCACTGAAAGTAGGAGTACGATTTCGTTGCGAACGTCCAGTAGTATTTTGGGAATTTCGGCTCGTAGAAGAGCACTGAAAGGCTCAGCGTTATTATCTGGCGCTGAGCAATCCGCACCATTTTGGGAATTTCGGCTCGTAGAAGAGCACTGAAAGCTCCAGCGCCCGGCAGCCTTTTCTCGCTGCCGTAGACGATTTTGGGAATTTCGGCTCGTAGAAGAGCACTGAAAGGGCGGTTCAATTCATCGAGGAAGGAGAACAAGATGGAAGATTTTGGGAATTTCGGCTCGTAGAAGAGCACTGAAAGTGGTTGTGGTCAACGCGATGTCGAGTCTTGCCAGACATTTTGGGAATTTCGGCTCGTAGAAGAGCACTGAAAGCTGGAATAGACTACGGATAGCTTGGCTGTATTTGGATTTTGGGAATTTCGGCTCGTAGAAGAGCACTGAAAGATGAAATTTTAGCGCTTCCCTGGCGCCGAGTCAAGATTTTGGGAATTTCGGCTCGTAGAAGAGCACTGAAAGTGACAGAGAAAGTGATCAGGCTCATCGACAATACGATTTTGGGAATTTCGGCTCGTAGAAGAGCACTGAAAGGATCACTTTCTCTGTCATGGCGCCAGATGCTATCAATTTTGGGAATTTCGGCTCGTAGAAGAGCACTGAAAGAGGCGCATCTCGCGCCGGCCATGTTGCACACGCGCGATTTTGGGAATTTCGGCTCGTAGAAGAGCACTGAAAGACTCAAATCCCGATTCGCGTTTGTAAACGCGCAGTGATTTTGGGAATTTCGGCTCGTAGAAGAGCACTGAAAGGTAGTTTCCTTTCAGTGCTCACCGTTCGCAGTCGCGAATTTTGGGAATTTCGGCTCGTAGAAGAGCACTGAAAGTCTACCTTCTCCAGACTGCTCTCTGCAGTCTTATTGATTTTGGGAATTTCGGCTCGTAGAAGAGCACTGAAAGTGCGCGTTCCGCATACTGGTCTCTCAGCTGAATCTCGATTTTGGGAATTTCGGCTCGTAGAAGAGCACTGAAAGTTTGCGGGTCGCTTTCTCCTGATAGCATCTGGCGCATTTTGGGAATTTCGGCTCGTAGAAGAGCACTGAAAGTTATAGCTCGAGCTGACTTTTCGCAGCTCGAGCTCTATTTTGGGAATTTCGGCTCGTAGAAGAGCACTGAAAGGCGAGTCGGGGAGCGTTGCCACAATGTAGTCCACGCATTTTGGGAATTTCGGCTCGTAGAAGAGCACTGAAAGTCGTTGTACTCGCCAACGAACACTTTTCCGGCGCGCCAGATTTTGGGAATTTCGGCTCGTAGAAGAGCACTGAAAGTTGACCACTGCATCAATCAAAGCCTGGAGCGCCGGGTATTTTGGGAATTTCGGCTCGTAGAAGAGCACTGAAAGATGCGATTTTTGGAGCGCACGTCGAGCAGATGCTGGAGATTTTGGGAATTTCGGCTCGTAGAAGAGCACTGAAAGGGACGAGTTGGCAACAAAACTACTAAAGGAGGGCTGCGAATTTTGGGAATTTCGGCTCGTAGAAGAGCACTGAAAGTCACAATTGATGTATACGGATCCGATCCAGACGCAATTTTGGGAATTTCGGCTCGTAGAAGAGCACTGAAAGTGTTGCTACGAAGTAGTCGATGCTTAACATCATTAATTTTGGGAATTTCGGCTCGTAGAAGAGCACTGAAAGGCGATGGCACATTCACGATAACACGCTGCAAGTTCATTTTGGGAATTTCGGCTCGTAGAAGAGCACTGAAAGGCGGCAGAGTTGCGGATCTGAGCACGTAGAGTCCGAATTTTGGGAATTTCGGCTCGTAGAAGAGCACTGAAAGCATATAGCGAACGCGACTGCATCCGAAAGTGACGCCTATTTTGGGAATTTCGGCTCGTAGAAGAGCACTGAAAGTAACCCAGGCGCATCTCGCGCCTGCCATTCGCGACATTTTGGGAATTTCGGCTCGTAGAAGAGCACTGAAAGCTCCGCGTCCACCACAACGACTGGACAATATCAGATTTTGGGAATTTCGGCTCGTAGAAGAGCACTGAAAGCGCATTACAGCGTGGAGCGTTTCAGCTGAAAACGAGATTTTGGGAATTTCGGCTCGTAGAAGAGCACTGAAAGTGTATGACAGTGCGAGTTTACGTTCAACCTCAGAATTTTGGGAATTTCGGCTCGTAGAAGAGCACTGAAAGAGTCAAGCACCAGCGGCTCAAGCTCCGATCTCTCATATTTTGGGAATTTCGGCTCGTAGAAGAGCACTGAAAGATCTTCGTCTTCGTCGATGTACGGCAGTCTCAAAATTTTGGGAATTTCGGCTCGTAGAAGAGCACTGAAAGTCTTGTTGTAGACGCGCATTCTCATCCTGCTTGACATTTTGGGAATTTCGGCTCGTAGAAGAGCACTGAAAGGTTGATGGCAGGCACTACGGTTGCCTCAATCCACGATTTTGGGAATTTCGGCTCGTAGAAGAGCACTGAAAGAGATAATCCCCGTCAGCCGCGCAAATGAGTTTGAATATTTTGGGAATTTCGGCTCGTAGAAGAGCACTGAAAGAATGGTGAGCACTGGAATGAAAAGACTGGACGTATATTTTGGGAATTTCGGCTCGTAGAAGAGCACTGAAAGTCCGCAGGAGAGGTATTTACACTGCGCGTTTTCAAACATTTTGGGAATTTCGGCTCGTAGAAGAGCACTGAAAGGGCGCTCAGTAGACCACGCTCCGCTATCATTGCGATAATTTTGGGAATTTCGGCTCGTAGAAGAGCACTGAAAGGACTGCCGCGGCTGGGAGCGTCAAAACGTCGCCTTGATTTTGGGAATTTCGGCTCGTAGAAGAGCACTGAAAGTTCAAGGTTTCTGTCGTGAACGAGAATGGATTGTATATTTTGGGAATTTCGGCTCGTAGAAGAGCACTGAAAGCTTGTCTCCAATCATTGTCGTCGTTTGGGGTTCTGATTTTGGGAATTTCGGCTCGTAGAAGAGCACTGAAAGTAAATGACGAAAGGCAGGAGCTTGAGCCATTGTTGATTTTGGGAATTTCGGCTCGTAGAAGAGCACTGAAAGTAGAGCCAGCCTGAGGATTTTGCGGATAGGAAGGATTTTGGGAATTTCGGCTCGTAGAAGAGCACTGAAAGTCAATTCGGGGTATTCGCAGAGCAGGCGGTTGATCGATTTTGGGAATTTCGGCTCGTAGAAGAGCACTGAAAGCTATAAGCTGAATGGCCAGCTGATTCGGATCCTCATTTTGGGAATTTCGGCTCGTAGAAGAGCACTGAAAGGGACGCAATTGTGAACTCTGGAATGCAGCAGCATCTCATTTTGGGAATTTCGGCTCGTAGAAGAGCACTGAAAGGCTCTGCAGCAGCAGACAACGTGAAGGTTGCAGTTGAATTTTGGGAATTTCGGCTCGTAGAAGAGCACTGAAAGGCTCGCTACTTCAGTCCGGCAGGCGGCGTTCCAGGCGATTTTGGGAATTTCGGCTCGTAGAAGAGCACTGAAAGTCATACTCTGTGATTGCATCCTGGATCCAGGATGCATTTTGGGAATTTCGGCTCGTAGAAGAGCACTGAAAGTCGTTGATACCCGGACAGGCGAGGTTGTCTTGTCAGATTTTGGGAATTTCGGCTCGTAGAAGAGCACTGAAACGTACAAAGCGTTTCGCACCCTAATTTGGGAGGCGTATTTTGGGAATTTCGGCTCGTAGAAGAGCACTGAAACTTACACGAGCCGTTCTGTCATTTATCCCAACGAAAATTTTGGGAATTTCGGCTCGTAGAAGAGCACTGAAACGCCTCGATCAAATTCATCGTTACGATACCCGTATCCATTTTGGGAATTTCGGCTCGTAGAAGAGCACTGAAACTTAGACGAGGATCCGAACGATCTCGCAATTGAGCTGCTTTTGGGAATTTCGGCTCGTAGAAGAGCACTGAAACAAGAGTTTCAGGACAAACTTGAAGATGTTGCAGGATTTTTTGGGAATTTCGGCTCGTAGAAGAGCACTGAAACTCGGTTATCGTTCCAGTACAACTGAAAGGGATACGATTTTGGGAATTTCGGCTCGTAGAAGAGCACTGAAACTGACAGGTTCCAGAGCGTCACGGTAGACCTGTATGATTTTGGGAATTTCGGCTCGTAGAAGAGCACTGAAACCGGGCTGGGAGTACGTGCTGGTCAGCGTCGAGGGCAATTTTGGGAATTTCGGCTCGTAGAAGAGCACTGAAACCATCTGATACTACCAGAAGTTCATATGAGTTCGCCCATTTTGGGAATTTCGGCTCGTAGAAGAGCACTGAAACTCCCATTTAAATCGCAACTTCATTCCGATCCGTATTATTTTGGGAATTTCGGCTCGTAGAAGAGCACTGAAACCGTACTACGACAACACGATCGTCCTCCCAGCGCTCGTTTTGGGAATTTCGGCTCGTAGAAGAGCACTGAAACCGGCGTTGACGACGCTCGTACCTGACTGGCGCGGAGATTTTGGGAATTTCGGCTCGTAGAAGAGCACTGAAACCATGTTCTCGCGTCTTCCGAAGAGAATGTTATAATAATTTTGGGAATTTCGGCTCGTAGAAGAGCACTGAAACTGTACACCGCCGCCCACACGTCCGCGCCCGTCTCTGTTTTGGGAATTTCGGCTCGTAGAAGAGCACTGAAACGCTGGCCACGATCTGGGGGCTGTCGCATACTCGCGCATTTTGGGAATTTCGGCTCGTAGAAGAGCACTGAAACACCGGCGGCTCGGGCGGCTCGGGCGGCGGGGGCTCGTTTTGGGAATTTCGGCTCGTAGAAGAGCACTGAAACACATCTCGTCCACGCGCCGCATCGTTTTTTCAGGGCGTTTTGGGAATTTCGGCTCGTAGAAGAGCACTGAAACTCGCCCGTGTACGCCGCGTACACCCGTGACAACCGTTTTGGGAATTTCGGCTCGTAGAAGAGCACTGAAACATACGGTGGGATTGGGCAGACGTAACGATATGCATATTTTGGGAATTTCGGCTCGTAGAAGAGCACTGAAACGCGATGGCATACGCCGGACGCGGGAAACGCGCAACGTTTTGGGAATTTCGGCTCGTAGAAGAGCACTGAAACCGCAGTGCGCGACCCACCGCGCGTCGAGCATGTCCTTTTGGGAATTTCGGCTCGTAGAAGAGCACTGAAACCCTGGCGAACTCTGTGGATCGCTGGGAGGTTAGGAGGTTTTGGGAATTTCGGCTCGTAGAAGAGCACTGAAACTCCAGTTCTCTCGCCCCGCCGTCAGGGCGTACGTACACTTTTGGGAATTTCGGCTCGTAGAAGAGCACTGAAACCGGAGCGATATTACGGCACGTACGACACGCGCTACTTTTGGGAATTTCGGCTCGTAGAAGAGCACTGAAACGCGACGTGACGATGACGAGCGTCACGCGCGAGGCGGTTTTGGGAATTTCGGCTCGTAGAAGAGCACTGAAACCGGAGAACTCGACGATTTCGACGACGAGGAGGACCTTTTGGGAATTTCGGCTCGTAGAAGAGCACTGAAACGCGCAGACGCGACAATCGCGATATAGATGACGATGCATTTTGGGAATTTCGGCTCGTAGAAGAGCACTGAAACCGCGCGCAGCTGGGTGACGGCAGCGCTCATCATCGCATTTTGGGAATTTCGGCTCGTAGAAGAGCACTGAAACTGGTTGCGCCTGGGAGGCGGTGGGAGTGGTACTATCGCTTTTGGGAATTTCGGCTCGTAGAAGAGCACTGAAACGGTGACAGCGACGCCACGTCGACCCGTCATTCTCCATTTTGGGAATTTCGGCTCGTAGAAGAGCACTGAAACATGATGCCGATGCGGAGGTTCGGTCGGTGCGCTGGTTTTGGGAATTTCGGCTCGTAGAAGAGCACTGAAACAGGGGTTTGGCAATGATTACCGTTACGCTTTCAGAATTTCAACAATTTCGGCTCGTAGAAGAGCACTGAAACTTGTTGATTTGGGGCATTCTGTTTCCGGGGCGGTTGATTTCAACAATTTCGGCTCGTAGAAGAGCACTGAAACTTGCTGTCGTGCCGCTGCATCTAGATGAGGTCTTAACCATTACTGCCGAGCGAATACAATGCCGTCAGTGGCTACCCCTACCCTATCCAAGCCGAGATTGGGATAGCGTCTTTAAGGATTTGGTATCATTACAGGACGGGGACGGCGTTCTGATCAAACAGGTCAACCCGCACCCGGCTCACCGCACCTATCAGCGTAGCACGCCAGCACGACTGATTGCCAAACCTAACCATCATCCAGACCAGTCGTGTCCAGTGCTACGAGCGGATCGCTCGCAATCCGAATCCTGTTGCGTTACTGCAAGATAATTGCCAGTGGGACATCCAGTCCTGCTCCTGTTCCGCCTGAGTTGCGCGGGGCGCTGAATCGCAAAGAGTTTGGCCAATTGCGTGAGATGTTCTCCATTGGAACCGAGGTTTACCAGGATCAGCGAGGCGCAACCCGGCGAGTGGGTCTATTAGAGCAGCGTCATCGGCGACCAAGGCGCTGCGTAGAGGCGCCCCCGGCAGATGTCGCATGACCGTATCAACCGCCGCACAACCACAGTTCGGAAGGGATACATCGCGATCGCAGATGACATTGATGCGCCTCTCGGTGATTTCTGCGCGTATACGCCTTGAAATGTCGGCAGACACACATACGTTCGTATGGTTCACCGAAGACAACCTTCGGCTCACGCCGGATTGTCACGATCGTATGCCCAGCATAACGGGTTCGTGAAGATGTGCTGACGAATCCGGTTCAGCGACTCCTCGTCACAGATGATGCGATCGTAGGGATTGCGTTGCCATACGCGCTCGTGGATGGGCGGCCAGCCACGCTGCCTGACACCGCGCACATACAACACCGCGGTCAACGATGTGAACGCACTCACCATACTCCCCGGCGTCGGGACGACGTGTGGGCGCCCGATTAGAGGCATCGGGGGCGGGCGCTTTGGCGGTGGACATATCTGCGGCGGACGCATTGGGGGTGGGCGCGAGACCTGTCCCTACGGCGGGTTCGGGTGTTAACACGATAATGCCACACAGGCGATTGGGCATGATCACAAACGCATCCAAACCCTCCACCGGGGAGTCGCTTGCCCAACCATTGCCATTCGTCGACCACCATCCATCCGGCCTCATTGAACCGCATCTCCCCATCCATCCACCGCCTCACCGAATAAACACGCCCTGTTTTGCACGCAAAGGGGGACGAAATACGCTTCTGCCCGGCTACACTTATAGCCTGTTCAGATGGACAGCGCGACGATAATGGCGTGCAGGGTCGTACCGCATGGTCGGCGCTTCTTGAGAACTTTGATGCCGGCGACGAGAAGCGCAGACCGCTGCGCGACGACCATCAATGGCAGATCGCGGCGGGATGCAGGCAGGGAAACCACCGTGCATCCCGCCGCGGCGACTGAGGATAAATGGCGCAGCGCTGGAGTGAGGGATGCAGGCAGGGAAACCACCGTGCATCCCGCTGCGGCTGACGCCTCAGCGTGTGCGACGCGCGAGGATATGATCGAGGATCAGCAGCGATTGGCGCAGGTGGCGGGTGGGAAACCGTTCGTAGCCGAGGCGCACATGACGCTGCAACTGTTCGAGGTGTTGACGCGACACCAGAATCCGGTCGTCAGCGTCAGGCGGTGCGTTGACCGGCGGGGCGCTGGCAGCAGACGCCGCAGGCTGGCTGGTGTACGGGTTCATCGGCATAGGCTCCTTTCGTGTGCACAGAGCGACCCGATGCCCTCAGGCGTGCGTCAGACAGCGCCATGCCGGGTTGACCTGGTCTCTCTGATGCGGCGGTTGCGGTGCGTGCATCCATCTGCACTACGCGGGCTAGTATATGATCAACGACTTCTTAACAAAAGAGGGCTTTGTGTCCTATCTTGAACTAACAGTGAAGCAACATGCAGCGTAGTACTGAAGTCATAGGCGAACGCAAATTGTGTCTGCTGATGGACGCCTGGTTGCAGGTGCATCATCACCCAACACAGGGACGCGCCTGGCGGGCGCCCGATTACGGGCACATTGAGGGCAGGCCTGGCGGCACACATCACCTCCTCAGCCTGCACGGAATCAGTCCAGAAGTGGTGCGGGCAGTGCAGATCGAAGAGCGCGACACCGTCACTCCGCAGAGTCAGGCGCTGATCTTCGCGCCAATGTTGCCCTGCTTCATCATCTTCGCCATCTTCAACGGCGCCGCGCCGCTCATCACCGACGCCACTGCTGACGAGCGCGAGCGCGAATCGCTCGAGCCACTGCTCATCAATCCGCTGCCGCGCGACTGGTTCGCAGTCGGCAAGATGCTTACCGCCACGCCATTCGCCACGCTCAATCTGGCAATTACGCTGGCCGGTTTCGCTGTCATCTTCCGCCTGCTGCCGGTCGAGGAATGCCGATTGGAATTGAACAAGCCGCATGCGCACACTCATCAGAGCGCATCACAACGCCATCGCAGCAGTCTCCACTCCAAAATCTACAATCTAAAGTGGTCTACACGATAACGTCTTTTGCTATAGCCACACAAGAGAATATTACATCATTGGAATCTATCGGATTCATTCCTGAAAGACCACAGGCCAGTCCAGAGGACAGGGATCGGACAAGGTCGGATCCCAACCTCCGATCCTTGCCCCCTCGCCTTACGCCATCACCTCGATGACTACATTGCTGATATGGGTGATCAGGGTGCTCTCCTCGGGCGTGTTGATCTTGACGTAGCCGCTGGCAATACAGTACTCAACGTTTGCATTGGTAATCGTGCGGGTCGGGGCGATCAGCGCGACGGTGACATCCTCAAGGTAATTGGTGGCATAGAAGGCGAGCCGATGGTTGCGTTCAGTCTTGTCCATGGCGGTCACTCCTTTCAACAGACACATTCGCCACTCTAACCCTTCCAGCATTGTCCCCGATGGCTGCGCACTATCGTCCCTCACAGCCAGTTCCTCGATGTCGGGCGACAGAATGTCACACGCGAGCAGCATATGTAACTGTCTCATTATTCCAATCGCCGCTGTCAACAAATGGGCAACGAATAAACGAATGCGAGCGCTTCATTGAGCCCTGCCGCGTTCGATTTTAGATTTGGAGCCTATCCGAAACACCGCCTCCCGAGTTGCGCGCTGCGCGCTGCTCAGGAGGCGGCGTTTTGCTCTCTGTGCGTGATTCGGATAGGCGCTCAGGCGAAGAGAAGGCAGACGAACGCACTATTCCAGTTTCGCGCCATCGTCGCCGCTACCGCGTCACCGGCGGGATGTAGACCCGCGCGCCGGCGCCGGACGGCAGCAGCGGCGGCGGGACGGATGCGGCGCTACCGCGTCACCAGCGGGATGTAGACCCGCGCGCCGGCGCCGGACGGCAGCAGCGGCGGCGGGACGGATGCGGCGCTACCGCGTCACCAGCGGGATGAACACGGTGCGCGGAGGGAGCAGCTCGCCCTGCGGCAGCGTCGCCGCATCCGGCGGGGGTCACGCACCACACCGCCGGATGCGGCGCTGACGACGGTCACGGTCTGCTCCAGAATGAGCGGCTGCGCGAGCGCGGCGGCGGGCGGCGTCACCGACGCGCGCGCCGTGTAGGCACCGGCAGGCAGCGTCACCGTCGCGCGCACCGTGTAGACGCCGACGGGCGCGGTCGGCAGCGCACGCAGGGCGAAGGACAGGCGCCCGTCGGCGCCTACCGTCAGGCCGCGCAGCGCTGCCGTGAACGCGGCCTGCCCCGGCGCGCGGACGTCTACGGTCACGGCGGCCCCCGACGGGAGACCGGTCAGCGTGAACACGAAGACGCTGCCCGGCGCACCGTCAGGGTGGTTGACCGCCGCCGTCGGGCTGGGCGGCGGGCGCACCTCATACGCCTCGCCGCTGATAAAGCCACCGGTCAGCGGATTGCCGTCCTGGTCCACGATGCCGCTGCCAACGGGCACGTCCAGCCGCAGCGTGCCGCTGCCCGCGTCGGTCGCCACGGTGACAGTGTACACCGTCGGGCCGCCGACCACGCTGACCACGCCAACGCCGCTCAGCGCGCCGGTCGTGGTCAGGGCGAACGACGCGGGGGTGACGCGGGCGGCCAGCCGGGTGAAGGTGACGGTAAACCGCACCCGGTCGGCGCTCGTGGGTGACGGGTCGGCGCGGACGATAGATTGCACCGCGGCACCGGTCGCTGGATCAACGACCGGCGCCGGGAAGGGGCGGGCACCCCGTGCTGTACCGTCGCCGAGCTGGCCGTACTCGTTGTTGCCCCAGCAACGCGCCGTGCCGTCGGCCAGCAGCGCGCAGGTGTGGGAACCTCTGGCGGCAATCGCCGTCGCCCCGCTCAGCCCCGCCACTGCCGTCGGCGTGAGTCGGTCGGTGAACGTGCCGTCGCCGAGCTGGCCATAATAGTTGGCACCCCAGCAGGCGACCGTGCCGTCATTCCGCAGCGCGCAGGTGTGAGACCCCCCAACGGCAAGCGCCGTCGCCCCGCTCAGCCCCGCCACCGCCACCGGCGTGGGTCGGCTCGTTGTCGTGCCGTCGCCGAGCTGGCCATAATAGTTGTCGCCCCAGCAGGCGACCGTGCCATCACTCTGCAGCGCGCAGGTGTGAGACCCCCCGGCGGCAAGCGCCGTCGCCCCGGTCAGCCCCGCCACGGCCACCGGCGTGGGTCGCGACAATGCCGTCGTGCCGTCGCCGAGCTGGCCCTCCCAGTTGTCGCCCCAGCAATACACCGTGCCATCATTCCGCAGCGCGCAGGTATGCGCGCCTCCCGCCGCCACCTGCGCCTACTGCGTCGCCGTCGTTGCGCCGTCGTCCGTCACCGGCGCGCCGGTCACGCCCCCGGCCATCCTGCCAGCAGCAGCGCCAGCGCCCCCAGCGCCAGCGCCAGTCCGCCAATCCGTCGCCATTGTCGCGTCATCGTCGGTTCCTCCCTTCGGTCCCGGCCGGCGCCTGGATTGCAGGGTCAGCTGGCGACCGATCAGCAAGCGAATAGGGTGGGGAACGTACGTTTCGTCCTCCTCGCGTCAGGAGCGCTCCCCATGTCTGCACACCTCTGTTGTCCGCCGGACGGGCGGCGCCCTCCTTGCCGACAGCGGTCTTCTCAGCATTCTTCCGCGCGGCTACACGCCATCGTCCCTCACCGCCAGGCTATCGACAGCGGTCAGCAGGCGAGCAGATTGCGCATCTATCTCATCATGCGCAAGTATAGTCAGGTCAAAGACGGCAATCAATTGCTCACACCAACCAAAACGTACCGGCGCCGGATAGCCTTTTTTGCAGCGCAGTCGTCATACTCCAATATTTGGATATTCGACTGCAGATGCGTCATCTACGTTCCCGGCAGCAGGCCGCATGCGCACGTCTGCACGACCCGTGCGGTCGGCAACAGGTGCATGTCCGGCGGAGCAACCGCCCCTCGCGCGACGCGATCAGGGACATTCGACCGCATGGGTCGGACAGGTTTCATCGCCGCTGTCAACGAATGGGCAACGAATAAACGAATGCGAGCGCTTCATTGAGCCCTGCCGCGTTCGATTTTAGATTTGGAGATAGTCACGTTCCACGTTCCACGTTCTACGTTCTACGTTCCCACGTTCCACGTTCCCACGTTTCCACGTTCCACGTTCCACGTTCCCACGTTCCACGTTCCCACGTTCCCACGTTCCCACGTTCCACGTTCCCACGTTCCACGTTCCCACGTTCCCACGTTCCAGCCCGCCAAGACCCTTGAGGTCGGGACACGTGCGTACCGGCTGGTTCGACCATTCCGCCCGCCAGGGGACATGGCAGAACACGATCACCGACGTGAGACCTCAAGGGTCGGGCGCGTTTTCCACGTTCCCACGTTCCCACGTTCCCACGTTCCACGTTCCCACGTTCCACGAACACAGTGCGAATCCCTGACGCCGGCATCTGCAGGTCATGGTACAATCCTGTATGGTGTCCGATCGCGATGAGGGAGTATGGCGCAACCAACGATTCTCGCTACTGACCTCGAAGGCGTGCTGGTTCCAGAAATATGGATCGCTGTCGCCGAACGCGCCGGCATTGAACGGCTGCGCCTGACGACGCGCGATGTTCCAGATTATGACGAATTGATGCGTGGACGACTGGCGTTGCTGCGGGAGCATCGCCTGACCCTGGCTGATATTCAGCGCGTCATCGGCGCCATCGATCCCTTGCCCGGCGCGGTCGAGGCGCTGGCGCGGCTGCGCGAGCAGGTGCAGGTGATCATTCTGTCGGATACGTACTATGAGTTTGCGCTGCCGCTGATGGCAAAACTGGGCTGGCCAACCCTCTTCTGCCACTCACTCGTCGTTGACGCACACGGGATGATCACCGATTACCGCCTGCGCCTGCCGGATAGTAAAACTGCTGCGGTGCGCGCGTTGCGGGAGCTGCGTTTTCGAGTGCTGGCGGTCGGGGATTCGTATAATGATGTGGGCATGCTCACAGCAGCCGATGTCGGTGCGCTGTTCGAGCCGCCCAATAATGTGGTCGCCGATTATCCGCACTTTCCGGTGTTGCGCGGGTACCAGGATTTGCTGGCATTCGTCGAGCGGGAAATGCACGAATAGTGTTCAATCTGGGACCATGTTGCACCACTCCGTTCGGTTGGTCGTCACCCGGCGTTCCGGGCTTCCGCCGATTCAGGTTCGCATCGTTGATTATGACGGTTGACTCACATTCGATTGCCGAAACGCTGCCAGATCTCGATACGCCGCACTGCTGGTCTTTCAGCATCAGTGTGGTTATTCCCGCGTTCAACGAAGGACCGCGGGTCGGAGGTGTGGTGCGCGCAGTGCAGGCGCAGGTCCCCAACGCCGAAATCATCGTTGTGGACGATGCATCGACCGATGATACGGCAGCGCAGGCCGCAGCGGCAGGGGCAAGGGTCATCAGCCGACCGCACAATGTGGGAAATGGCGCCGGGGTGCGCACTGGCATTCGCGCGGCGGGCGGCGATGTCGTGATCGTGATTGATGCCGATGGACAGCACAACCCTGCCGACATTCCGCGCCTGCTGCGCCATCTCGACCGGTACGACATGGTGATTGCCACACGCCCGGATCGCGATAGCCACGAGAACCTGGTGCGCTGGTTCGGCAACAGTGTCCTGAATGCGCTGGGGACGTACCTTTCCGGCTTCCCGATGAAAGACCTGACGTCTGGGTTTCGTGCGTTTCGGCGCGAGGCGATGCTTGAGTTTCTTCACCTGCTGCCGAATACCTTTGGCTGGCCAATGACGAGTGCTATGGCGTTTGCCAAAGCCGGCTACCACATTCGGTTCGAGCCGGTGGCGATGAACAAACGTCAGGGAGGGCGCAGCTCTCAGAAGTTGTTCAAGAACGGCGTGCGCAACATTCTCATCATGCTGCGGATGGTCTCAATGTTTGCACCACTGCGCGTCTACTTTCCGGTGGCGCTGGCAATGTTCTTCCTTAGCCTGCTGTCATTCGCCGTCAGTTATTTCATCACCGATGTCGGGCGCTTCCGCGTGCCAAACTCGTCGGTCGGTCTGTTTGTCGGCGCAATTGTGGTATTTATGTTCGGTCTGCTGGCTGAGCAGATTGCCGGACTGCGTTTTCAACGGCGCGACCTGTGAAACCTGTTCTCCGCTGGCTGCTTCGTCTGATCGGTCCTGCTCTGCTACTCTTTTTCCTGTGGCGCAGCGATCTCAACGCCCTTGGTGCGGCGCTGGTCGGCATTGATCTTGCTCCCGCGCTGCTCTCGCTGGCGCTGATGCCGGTGTTTGTCTGGGTCAAGGCGTGGCGCTGGAGCATTATTGTGCGTGAGCAGGGGTATGCGCCGCCTTCGCTCAACTATCTTGCGGCGCTGTACGCGATCGGGCTGTACGCCGGCGGCATTACGCCTGGTCAGTCGGGCGATTTTATCAAGGCATGGTATCTGCGTAAGCGCGGAGTGCCGCTGGCGCCTGGACTGCTCAGCATTCTGCTTGATCGCCTGTTCGATTTTGTGATCTGGGCGGTGATGGCGGTGCTGAGCCTGGCGGCGTTTATTGATGTGTTTCCCGCCGAAACGCGCGGCGTTGTGCAACTGGCGACAATCGGTTTTGCAGCGGCAGTACTGATCGCCACACCGGGGTTGATGGCGCGCGCACCGCGGGAATGGGCGCTGGGACTGGCGCTGCCGCTGCTGCGCGGGCGTCTGCGTGCGGCGCTCGAACGCCTGCGCGATCAGTTCGCACCGCTCAGTCTGCGCTTCATGCCGCTGACGCTGCTGCTGATCAGCACCATCGGCTCGGCAACCTCGACCTTTGTGCGCATCTACCTGATGTATCTGGCGCTGCGCCTGAGCGATATTCCGGTCCTTGAAATCCTGGCAGCCACCGGGTTGATCGCCATCCTTCAGGCGCTGCCGATCAGTTTTGCCGGGGTCGGGGTGCGCGATGCCGTCCTGATCGCCATGCTGCAACGCCACGGGCATCCCGCCGAGATTGCGCTGAGCCTGTCGGCGCTGTTTTTGCTCATCAATATTCAGCATATCCTGATTGGCTTCCTGGTATCGCTGCGCTATCCACCAGGCGAGAAGGCGTCTTCGATGGCGCAGGAACTGAAAACCGAGAACTGAGAACCAGAAACCAAAAATCAAAAATCGAAAACCATAAATCAAGCAATCCAGTCATTGTTCACGTGCAGAGGTCCGGGAAAAAGCCTCCGAGATCAAGAACCAGCGGTATGGCTTTTGCGCGCGCCATGAAACGTTTCTCCGCCAGATCAAAACGCTATGCTTGCAATAAGAGCCTGTTCGAATAGCGCAGGATACCGAAAAACCGCATCCTGAGCAGCGCGCAGTGCGTATCGAAGGTGCGGTTTTTTGAATAGGCTCTAAGCATGAACACTTGCAAAAGAAGAAATGAGAACAAACAATCAACAAATCAATAAATCAAACACATATTTGCGGTCAGATTCCCGAGAAAACCGATCACAGCCTTTATTTCCCATCAGACACCACATGCGGCAGACACTGAGATATATTATATTGCTCGTGATTGCTGGCATCACCATCGGCGCCTGCGGTGCAACGACAACCGTTGTCGACGAACGGGTCGTCGATGGGTTGACCATTGCACTCGAACGACCGGCGCAACCGGTGGCGCTGCGCGACTATTCGTTTACGGCAACCATCACCGACGCCGCTGATCAACCGGTTGAGGCGACCCTGGTGTATTTCGACTTTACCATGCCCCAGATGGAAATGGGCGTGCACCAGCCAATCGCCGACCGGATTGGTCCTGGCAGATATGGCGTTCGCACCCTGTATTCGATGGAGGGAGACTGGCGCATTACGGTTGTTGCCACCATTGATGGGCGCGATGTGCGCGCCTGGTTCGACCATTCGGTTCTACCGCCATGACAGCGCAAAGGATTATCGTATGGCTCACTTACCTGTTCGCTGGGGTATTCTGAGCACGGGACGGATTGCCGGCGTGTTTGCCGAAGCGCTGCAGTCGCTCGACGACGCACAACTGGTTGCAGTCGGGTCACGCAGCGCCGACGCTGCTGCTGCGTTTGGCGACCGCTTCAATGTGCCGCGCCGCTATGCCTCCTACGAGGAACTCGCCGCCGATCCCGACGTTGACATCATCTACATCGCAACGCCGCACGCGCTGCACGCCGAAAACTGTTTGCTCTGTCTGCGCCACGGGAAAGCGGTGCTGTGCGAAAAACCGTTTACGCTCAATGCACGCCAGGCAGCAGACGTGATTGCCGTCGCCCGTGAGCGTGGTCTGTTTCTGATGGAAGCAATGTGGACTCGCTTTCTTCCGGCGATTGTGCGCCTGCGCGACCTGCTGGCAGCAGGCGCAATCGGCGAGGTGCGCATGATCGCATCTGATTTTGGCTTCCGCACCGACGTCAATCCACGCAGCCGTCTGTTCGATCCGGTGCTGGGCGGGGGAAGTTTGCTCGATGTGGGCATCTATACCGTCTCCCTCGCATCGATGGTCTTCGGCGGCGAACCGGAGCGCATCGCGACGATGGCGCACCTCGGCGCAACCGGTGTTGACGAGGAAGCGGCGATGATCCTCGGTTACGACAGTGGGCGAATGGCGGTGCTGTGGAGCGCCATTCGCACCGAAACGCCGCACGAAACGACGATAATGGGCACGGAAGGGATGATTCGCGTCCATCCGCAGTGGTGGCGCGCCAAAACCCTCACCCTGAGCCGCAGCGGGCGCGCCGATGAGGTGATCAACCTGCCGTACCAGGGAAACGGGTATCAGTTCGAAGCAATCGAGGCCATGCGCTGTTTACGCGCCGGACTCAACGAAAGCCCGGTAATGCCGCTCGATGAGACACTCGGTATTATGCGCACCCTGGACGCCATTCGGGCGCAGTGGGGGCTGACGTATCCAATGGAGTGAGGAGCACAACCATGCAGTACGGACATGTTCCCGGTATCGACAAACCGGTATCGCGTCTGGTTCAGGGGACGGTCATGGTCTCGACGCACGATCTGGAGGGCAGTTTCCGCCTGCTCGATGCAGTATTCGAGATGGGATGCAACACCTTTGATACGGCGCATGTGTATGGGCAGGGTGACAAAGAACGCGCTATGGGGCGCTGGGTACACGAACGCGGCATTCGTGAACAGGTGGTAATCATCGGCAAGGGCGCGCACCATAACGCTGACCGCAAACGGGTCACCCCTTTCGATATTACGGCCGACCTGTTCGACTCGCTGGCGCGCTTCAAATTCGAGTATATCGACCTCTACCTGCTTCACCGCGATGATCCGTCGGCGCCGGTCGGACCGATTGTCGAGGTGCTGAATGAACACCTGTCCGCCGGACGTATCCGGGCATTCGGCGGGTCGAACTGGAGTCATCGGCGAATCGCTGAGGCGAATGAATACGCCGCTGCCCACGGATTGACGCCATTCGTCGCCAGCAGTCCGAATTTCAGTCTGGCGGAGCAGTACCGCGAACCGTGGGAAGGATGCATCAGCATCAGCGGTCCGCAGAATGAAGCGGCGCGCGCCTGGTATGCCGAACAGCGCATGCCCCTCTTCACCTGGTCGAGCCTGGCAGGCGGCTTCTTTTCGGGTCGGCTGCGGCGCGATAACCTCGACACCTTCGAGGATTATCTCGATAAACTGGCGGTCTATTCCTACGCCGGCGAAGAGAACTTTCGCCGCCTGGAGCGTGTGCAGCAACTGGCTGAGGAGAAAGGGTTGAGCATTCCGCAGGTTGCACTGGCATACGTCATGAGCCAGCCGCTCGACATTTACGCACTGGTGGGGTGCCGTACATCGGAGGAGTTTGCCGCCAACGTTGCTGCGCTGGAGGTGCGCCTGACGCCGGAAGAGTGCGCCTGGCTCGACCTGCGGCGTGATGAGCGGTGATCATCGTGTCGCAAACGCAGCCCACGTCGATAGCGTTTCACCGAGCGGAACGAAGGTTTCATCTTCAATCGTGTCGCCGGGCGATCAGAGCTACACCTTCAGCTCCGGCGCGCACGCCACACCGGCAGCAGACGTGTGCACCTTTGGCGCCACCGCCAGACAACCATAGTGACGGTGGGGAATCATCCCGTCGAGGCACGGCGCCGCCGTGCCCCAACCGGGCAACACCCGCCGTTTTCATAGCCGATAGTCGGTAGAGTCGCATGCAACCATCTCGCGCCTATCACCTGGTACTACCAGTTATCGTTGATAATACCGCGTGATGCCAGGCATCGTTCTCCAAAATCTACAATCTAAAATCTACAATCAAAAATGGTATAAAATGGCCCTGAGGGCGCCTGTTCGCGCGTCGCGCATCCAGGGCAAGGGTTCACGGCTGTTTACTCTTCAGAGCGGGAAGCCCACCCCCCTCAATCCCCCCACGAAGTGGGGGGGGAGCGGTGGGATGAACGCCCCCGCTTCAGCGGCTTCAGCCCACGATGGTGTGCTGCTTCCGCCTGCCTGCCGGCAGGCAGGCTTGCCAACATCCGCTCTTTGTGGTACACTTGTTCGTGTGCAAGACACTCCGATGGTACAGCGGAGCAACGGTTCGCACCTTATCAACTCAAGGTTGGCGGTTGTGGCAAGAACGTTCCGTTGCCGCGTAAAACCTTGACGGGTTGTACCAATCTGGCAGCCTGTCAGCCTGCCAATGGTCCTCCGTTCCAACCGCGTGTGGGTTGGCGTCAGGTCGGTGGGTCAACCGATGCTACGAAATCTGGAAGGACAAGCCCAATCCGTTGAGGATTGGGTAGCTGACCCATACCTCTGGTCTCCCGCAAGACCCTGATCGCAGCCGGTTTCTGCCTGACGCCAGCACTGCTGATGAGTTACGCACATATGTTAATGCCAGCCCCATTACGCCTCCCGGCAGCAAAGTCGAATACAGCAACGTCGGGTATGGATTACTGGGACTCATTATCGAAGAAGTCAGCCGCACACCATTTGCGACATTCATGCGCGAACATGTCATAGCGCCAGCAGAACTGCACGACACCTGGCTTGCACCGCCCGACGATCTTTTTCCGCGCATCGTGCACGTCGAAGGCACACCCGACCCCGGCAGTTCCACTGAACGGTTCAATTCGGTGCACGCGCGACGACAGACCCATCCGGCCGGCAGCGTGCTCTCGACAGCGCGTGATGTTGCGCGTTTCTTCCAGATTTTCCTCAACGAGGGCACGTGCGATGGACGATCGGTGCTTGCACCGGCGACGGTGCGCCTGATGACTGCCAGCCAGACTGCAGGGTTACGCGGTGGGATTGAAGGTTTTATGACATGGAACGAGTGCGCCTGGGGACTGGGGTTCGATCTGCGCGGCAACAAGCATCCACACTTCTCCGGCGAATATACCTCATCTGAAACATTTGGGCACACTGGTGTATCTGGCGTCTTCGCCTGGGCAGATCCTGCGCTCGATCTGGTGTGCGTCATGCTGGCAAATCGCACCCTCTTCTCGCTGTGGCATGCCTCGCGCTGGTCGCGCTTTTCGACCGCTGTAGCGGCATCGCTTCGCTGATGTCAGCAGAGCCGCCGGGTATCTCATCCCCAGACCTGTTGTCAGCGCGGCGTTGTGCGCCGTGCGCATGACCGTCCAACACGAATATAGCCGATAGCGCTCTTTGCCCGGTTGGGGCACGGCGGCGCCGTGCCCCAACGAGGTTCTCCCCTAAGAGCCTATCCGCAAAACCGCTTCTTCGATACACGCTGCCCCCATACGGGGGCGCTGCGCGCTCCTCAGGATGCGGTTTTGCGGTATTCTGCGTGATTCGGATAGGCTCTAAAGCGCGCGGATGCGCCGATTATCAAACCCGACACACCACGTGCCATGATTGCGATCTTAATACGATTTTGACGATATACTGTTACCTCGTGTCCGGGCATGTACCTATACACTACCAGCGGAGGAGATCGTGACAGAACTAGCAGCAGTTCATCCCACACCCGAAGAGGTCGGCGCTCACTACGATCTGATGGGCCCGTTCTACGCCACCCTATGGGGTGACAACATCCACGTCGGTTATTGGACCGGTCCAGACGATACCAGTTCGAACATCGAAGCTCAAGATCGTCTGACCGACTTGCTCATAAGCAAGGTCAATCTCAACGCAGGACAGACACTTCTCGACGTTGGATGCGGGGTTGGACGTCCGGCGATTCGTCTGAGGCTGCAGACAGGCGCTACCGTCACCGGCATCACGGTCAGCGCCGATCAGGTTGCGCGTGCAACGGCGCTTGCCGACCAGCATGGCGTAGCGGACGGGGTTCGCTTTCAGATGGCAGATGCGATGGCTCTCCCCTTTGAACAGGAATCGTTCGATGCAGCCTGGGCTTTCGAGTCATTGCTGCACATGCCGGACCGAAAACACGTGCTGAGAGAGATCTGGCGGGTATTGCGCCCAGGGGGACGTTTCGTTCTGACCGATGTCACCGAGGAACAACCGCTTTCTCACGAGCAACGCAGGCTCCTCTACAAGAGTTTCATGCTTAGCTCGCTAGAAACCATCGAGCGATATCCGTCGCTTGTCACCGATGCGGGATTTATCGTGCACGAAGTGATTGATATCAGCACTCACACCAAACGGACGCTTCAGTTCGTCAGTGATGCCCTGGTACAGAAGCGTGATGAAATCCGGGCATTGTATGGCGATGATCTCCTGACAATGCTCGAACAGGCATGGCCACAACTTGCTGCTATTCAGCGCGATCATCTCGGATATCTGGTACTGGTCGCACAGAAACCTTAGCAGCTGATTAAGAGGAGGCGCTCGTGGATCAGGACCATGGTGCACGCATTGTCTACCCGTTTTCCGGGGCAATAAACCCACATGCTGATGACGTCGATCAGGCGACGCTTGCGTGGGCGGAGTCCTTTGCCCTGCTTAGCCATACGGTGCGGAGCAAAAGTCGTCACCTGCGGTATGGGCTACTGGCTGCACGCGCCTATCCACGAGCAGATCGCGAGATGTTGCAGATCGCTGCCGATTGGATCGCGTGGCTGTTTTTTATGGATGACCAGTGCGATGAAGCCGGCATTGGCCGCGATCTGCAACGGATGACTGCACTTCACGAACGTTTTCTTGCAATCCTTGAAGGAGCCGCACCAGACGCGCAGGATTGGGGATTAACCCATGCGCTCGCTGACCTTCGCCATCGCCTGGCGACACATGCGTCCGATGTCTGGCTACGCCGTTTCAGTAACAATGTACGCCTGTACTTTACCGCCAACCGATGGGAAACGACCAACCGGCAGCGTGGTACTGCGCCGAATATAGCGACATACTGCGCTGCCCGTTTATTTTCTGGCGCTGTATACGCTTGTTTTGATCTGATAGAACTGACTGACAGGATCGAAATCCCGTTCTATGCACGCCACCATGCAACTGTACAGCAACTGGAGCGAGCTGCGAACAATATCATTTGCTGGTGCAATGATGTGTTGTCCTATCCCAAAGAAATGAAGCATGGCGATCTGCACAACCTGGTTCTGGTCATTCAGCATGAGCATCGATGTTCATTGTCTGAAGCGGTCGATCGTGCGCTCGCCATGCATGCCCGCGAAGTATCTACATTTATGCAGATACGCGAACATATTCCTTATTTCAACAGCGCAGTCAATGCAGGGCTCAATACCTACGTCGAGGCATTGCAATACTGGATCTGCGCCAATCGTGACTGGTCGCTCACCGCAGCGCGATATGCACAGCCCCGTGACACGCAGCGACTCAACACAACACAGGCAGGTTTGTGAAAGGATCCGCACGATGACCACTGACATTATGCCCGAGACGACATTACAGGCGCAGATGACGCGCCTGCGCCGGTTTCTCTCGATGTACATGCCGGTCACATTCATTTTTGGCGTTGTGTTCCTGGTGCTGGCGCTGATCTTTCGCGATCTTGCAACCGGCATCAGCGGCGCCGCGATTGTGCTGAATGGCGGCGTTCTCTTCTATGCCCTCCATAGCGTGCGGCAGGGCAATGTCCAGACTGCCATCGCCGTAACGAGCGCCGGTCTGTTAGCCGGTGGATTGATCATCGTTCTGGTGCAGCCATTCCTCTTTGTTACTCTCATGTTCACGCCGCTCCTGACGGTGGTTCTGGGGCTGCAGTACATGACGGTGCAAAACCTCAAACGCCTGATAAGCGTCAGTGCGGTGTGCAGCCTGATCGCTCTGGCGGTCGGACAGTTCTGGCCGCAGGGCATCATCGCATGCAGCCTTCCAGACTGGTTTCGAGTATGGCTGGAAATCGGCAGTGTGGCAGCAACAATCGTGTTCATCATGATGTTGCTCTGGCATTTCAGCGTGCTCTTGAACGAGATGCTCTCGTCCCTCCGCTCTGCCAACCGCGAACTCGAGACACAACAGACCAGACTGATACGCACCAACGAACAGTTACAACAGCAACTCGCTTCAGAACGCGAATTGCTCAACCTGGTCGGCGCGCTGGAGACCCCGGTTGTGTCACTGGCAGACGGCATCCTTCTTGCGCCAATCGTTGGTCATATCGACTCGCGCCGCGCCGATACACTGCGCGCACATTTGCTCAATGCCGTCCATACACACCGCACAAAACTGATGATCCTCGACATCACCGGCGTTACGACTGTCGACACATCGGTCGCGCAGGCATTGATGATGACCATTCAGGCGCTGCGTCTGCTTGGCTGCAGGGTTGTTGTCAGCGGGATTTCCGCAACGGTCGCAATGACCCTGACGCACCTCGGAATCGATATGCACACCATCGAGACGGTGCGCAGTCCGGAAGAGGCGCTGGAGCGACTGAAACACAACGGAACGCCAGAGCTCATGTCGGCGCCGGTCAACGGCAACGGCAGGCATCAGCGCTGAAGATGCTCGTGTCTTGTTCTCGCGATGAATGGTCGTCCCTGCCGCCACAGATACACGGTGATCGTCGCCAGCACAATGAGCGCCCCCACAATCTGCAGCCACGAGTCGAGGCGCTCGCCGAGAAACAGCGCCGCCAGCGCCAGCGTTGCAACCAGGCGCCATGCCATGACACTGCTGACCAGCGGCGCTCCCAGCCGGCGCAACGACGCGATCTGCCCGAGGTTTGCGCCCAGAAAGACACCAAAAACGAAGACCGCGAAGATTGTCCAATCCATCGGTGTGAGCATTGCAAAGTGCGTCCAGTCCTCGTCGATAAGCAGGCTCACGCCATTGCCTGTAACCGTCAACGCCAGCAATTGCATCAACAACACAGACTCCCCCGGTACCGCATATTTGACCGTGCGCGGCACCAGAATCATGTAGATTGCCAGACAAAGTGCCGAAACCGCAGCAAGTGCAATGCCGATCCAGTCGGATGGCGTCAACGCGAAGGTCACTCCGGCTGCACCAATATCGTTGCTCATCATTAACAGCGCACCCAGAAGTGATAGCGCAATCGCGCTCCAGGTCAGCGGCGGCAACGGCTCACGGAACAACCCGGCGCTCAGGAGTGCCACAAGGAGTGGCGTCATCAGCGTGATCGGCTGGATGTAGATCGCCAGCGTGAAGCGCGCCGCCAGCAGATTGGTGATTGCGCGCAGCACCACCACCAGTGCAAACCCCCAGATGAGCGTCGAGCGCAGGATGCGCTTATCGACGTGGCGCCAGACGAACGGCAGATAGATCGCAAGCGCAATCAGGTTACCCACACCAAGCAGCGCCATCGACGGCAGATCGCTGACGGTCTGGAGATAGCGCGCCAGCACCGGGTAGGCGCCCCATCCGGTATGCGCCAGCAACGCCACTCCCATACCGCTCCAGGAGAAGGTCGTCCGCCTCTCTGCAGCGGCTGACGCTGATGAAGACTGCATAGAATCCCTGTGACCACCACAAAATGCGGCAGATCATACCACCAGTCCATTACGGTGTCCAGTAACCGGGTCAAAGTACCTGTTTAGTGCAAAAGAATTCGCGTAGCGACGCTGCATTGCAATGTCGCTGTGACCGCACCCTCGCCCCCAGGAGAAGGGTGAACAGTTACGTCGGAGGTTGATTTTAGCGGCTTTCGTGATTTCCTGCGCACTGCTGCCGAAAAAGGATTGATCAGAGATATAGAAGCCTGGCTTGCGTACCGGCAGATGCGCAATATGACATCGCACACCTACGACGTTACTAAAGCTCAGGCTGTGTGTGCCCGCGCGCCTGATTTTCTTACCGACGCACGCGCAGTGCTTACCAGGCTCGAGATGCGGAATGACTGAGCCGACTCTTGACATTCGACCAGAACACTGGACGATTGTACGCGCTATTCTGCAAAAGTGCGTTCCTGAATACGAGGTTTGGGCATTTGGCTCACGTGTGCAGGGACGCGCCAGGATGCACTCCGACCTCGATATTGCGATCATCACCGATGAGCCGCTACCGTTTCAGGTTCTGGCAATGCTCGAAGAAGAGTTTGCCGAGTCTGATCTTCCCTGGAAGGTAGACGTGGTGGACTGGGCCGCAACCAGCCCGTCGTTTCGCGCGATCATCGAACGCGCAAAAGTCGTGGTGCAACCTGGAGTTCGTGCTCGATCGCCGGTCAGCGGCGAGACGCAAAACGATCAGTAACCCACACAAGTCCGTGTTCAGACGGATCGGGCGCCCGTCGGGGGCAGGGCGTGCGACGGGCCACATCCGGGCGCCTATCACGGGCGTCCCGACAGAGAAGATGCGCCCACAATCGGACGCCTGCCCGGAGCGCCCCTGGCACGACAACGAGACATCGCGTGATGATTGCACCACAAAGGCACAAAGTCCACAAAGGCCGTGCTTATTGATCACACTGTTGCGAGCCCGCTGCACCTATGCAGGGAACGGTTCGCAATTGGGGGAAGCCCCTGCGATCACGCATCGGCGGCGAGATGGCTTTTGCACGCGCCACAAAACGCCGCCCCGCCGACGCACAAACGCCACGGGTGCGATACGTCTGCACACGTGCCTTTGTCGGAAGCAATCTCGTTGCAGCGCTAGCTGCCAGTCTGAAACCGCCAGGTGAACGCGAACGGCTGCCCTTTGTAACTGCCGGTCACCGTCACCTCAATCGTCGCACCCGGCAGAAACGCCTGATCTGGCGTGATCGCAATCCCTTTGTGATTAGCCGGAAGATCGGTGGTGAACGTATGGTTTAGCGTAGCCCCATCCACAACACGCAGACTCGTGCCGGTCACGACCGGTTTCTGCTCGAAATAGGGCCAGTGCAGCGTGATCGGGTAGCGCGTCGCCGGAATGTCCTGCTGGTTCGGCGCGGGATAGCGCACGGGCCACCCGGCGTAGGAGGCATCATTGCCAAAGGTTGCCGTCGACAGCACATCGAGCGCGGCGGCGCTGCGCTGGTTGTTGCTGTAGAACCCAAACCCAAAGGTCGGCGTCGTCGGGTAGAGCAGCCAGAGCCGATGCCCGACCGATCCCATCCAGCTATCGACGGCCTGATACGGTTGCCAGCTGCCGCCCCATCCCATCCAGGCATTCCCTTTTTGGGCGCATATCTGCCCCTCTGATGACGCATACGGCAGTGACGGGTTCTGGCTGTGGGTCAGGTGATTGTTTTCTGCCATATAGCGTGCATGCTGGAAGCAATTATCGTTCAGGACTGCACTGGCAGTGACCGGCGACAAACCTGCCCGCGCGCGGTATCCGTTGACGCGCCCCAGCCAGTCAGTGGGAAGGGGAGGAGGCGCATCCGCGGGACGCGCAATGAGCGGGAGGAAGACCCGCACCAACGGCTGTTCTTCATCAGCCGGAACAGCGCCGATCGACGCGCGATCCGCCGTTGCGTGAGCCGGCAATCCATCCGGTACAGGAGGATCGCCGGTCTCTGCAACCATGTCGTCACCAGGCGCATCACCTTCGCGCAAAACCGCTGAACTCGCAACAGGCGGCGTGACTTGCGTATATGCGAGCGCCTGCGAGAGTTGCACAAGTGTTGCACAGCATAGCAGCAGCGCCACAAGAAAAAGTGTGTGTCGGTTCACGGGTAAAACTCAGACATACTTGCTTACAATCTGACGGATTCCCTGCTGCAACGTATCAACGGTTCCCGGCAACAGTCTGATCTTTGCCTCGCCATTGTCTCCCTGCACCGGCTGGAACAGCCAGAAGCGTTCGGCGCCGAACACCATCAGGAACCCTTCATCGGAAACCGGCTCGCGATTTTCCTGGTATCGTATCCACAGCACGTCCCCAATTGCTCTGGTGCGTACCGCGTCCTCGCTCAGCGGACGACACAGCGTTTCGGGCAGCGCGTCGCGCAGCAGTCGCTCGGCGCGCGCCGCCAGTTCATTGAGCGCGTCAATGGCTGGAACGAACTGCCCCTGAATGCGCGCCCAGATCGCTTCCGCCTGCTGACGATGCTGCCCCGACCAGCGGCTGCCCTGCAGCCCTTCCATCGATTGTATCGCCAGTCGGAGGGCGCTCTCAATATTGCTGCTCCCCTGTCGCAGCACGGCGACCGTTTCGTAAAGGTGTGTGGTGTCAGCGCCAATACGAGTCATAATGAATCCCCGCTAATTGTACACGAGAACCCTTGTTGCCGATCAAGACTGCGGAAGTGCGACTTCCGCAGTTGATCCTGCACGGTTGCAGATACCACCTATGCTTTTTTGCCGTAGATGAAACTGACAGCGACAGGGGTGCCGCGCTCGTCGGTGACAACGCCATCGCCGTTGCGCCGCAGATTAATTGTGCGTTCTGTCGGCGGCGTGTGCGTGCCCCAGACCACCTGACCATTGTGAAAGGCTACATTTGCTTCGCTGATCTTGACGCGCATCAAACCGCTTCCGTCGGCCTCAACGTTTTCCACATATGCGACGTGCCCGAGCTGGGCGTGCGCGCCCAGGACCCCTGGCTCAAACACCATGACTGAGCCCTTGAGCGGTACAGTCCCGAGCGCGTAGCCGGCGCGTGTGGCTACATCATTCCATTCATGAGCGTTCGGCCAGCGTCCCATGTCGTTCATGTTGACCTTGCGCAGCACATAGTTGGTGCAACCAGCCGTGTTTCTCAACACATCTTCTCGCGTTGATCCGTTCGGAAGGGGGGTATAGGGAGGAATACCGTTGCCGGGCGCCACTGGCGACGCCGGCGGCGCTGACGGCATCGGCGTCACCGATGGTCCACCGTCAGAAGGGGCTTTCACGGAAGGACCGGATGGAACGCCGGCGCCATCGTTGAACCGTTGCGCTGCCTTTTCGAGCGCGTCGGCGAAGCGCTCGGCGCGCGCCGCCAGTTGATTAAGCGCGTCAATGGCTGGAACGAACTGCCCCTGAATGCGCGCCCAGATCGCTTCCGCCTGCTGGCGATGCTGCCCCGACCAGCGGCTGCCCTGCAGCGCTTCCATGCCCTGCGTTGCCTGCCGCAGCGCGTTTTCGATGCTGCTGCTTCCCTGGCGCAGCGCAGCTATGGTGGCGCGCAGTTGCTCAATGTCGGCGCCAATGACGCCGTTCCCTGATGTCGTCACTGCTTCACTCATTGCAGTCGCCTCCTTTGTACGTGTTCAGATGTATCGTCAACGTGGCGCTTTTGCGTCGGCGGTGCAGGGTTCTGTGGCGCCTGCAAGAGTCATCCCACCGCCGATCCCCGATCTTTGGGAACGTCCCCTGAACTCATGTGTGAACAGCCACCTTCCTCTGAATGTTTAGAGCCTATTGGAATAACCCGGAATACCGAAAAACCGCATCCTGAGCAGCACGTATCGAAGGGGCTGTTTTTCCGATAGGCTCTTACTGTTGCCGCCACTCTCCAATCATAATGGCGCGCCCTTTGGCAGGAACGCCGCGACCGCCGGGAACAACCCGACCGTTGCGGTCGAGGACGCTGATCGTCACTTCCTGGTCTGCACCGAGACCGCACAGACGAGCGTTTCCAGCGTTGTCGAATCGTCCGCGCAAATTCGCGCCATCGACGACAAAACTCCATCCGCTGACACTAGTGCCGGTGATACGCATTGAAATGCACCCCGGCGCATCATCCTCATTCCGTTTGTAGACGAACAGTTTGCCGGGGCGCGGTGTGGCGGTTGGCAGCGGCGGCGGCACGCCCTGATCGGTGATCAGCCATACCGGCAGGTAGCCTGTCGCGCCAATAACTTTTGGATCCGTGGGATCGAGATTATTTTCAACAATGCGCACCTGAGCGACCCCGTTCGCCTGGCGGAGGATTGCGACTCGATCTCCGTTGCTGACCACGACGCTGCCCTGACTGGCGGGCTTCCTGGTGCGCAGCTCTGCGTCTTCCCACAGGTATGCGCCGAAAGCGGTTCTTCCCTGGAAGAAGAGACGACTGTCTCGATCCAGGTACTCCCTCTTGACGCCTGCGACGATGACGGCTTCGTCCGGTTTCACGAGCGTTGCAGTCACCAGGGGTTGAGGGTTTGACAGTTGCCCTGGCAGAAGCATGCCAATCGATGGCGGCGACGTAGCCGTTGCTGGCGCCGCCATCCCTGCCGGCGCTGATGTCGGTGATCGTTCCGCCACCGGCGCCAGCGTGGACGTCGGCGATGCCATAGTCGGCAGCAGCGTCGACGTCGGCGCTGGCTGATCTGGTGTTGCCGGCGGTGCTGTCGGCAGGGGCGCCAGTGTCGATGTGGTCGTCAGACCGGCTTGTCTACCCGGGACAGACGTCCGACTCGACGCTTCTGATGTCGGCCCTTGCAGCACGGTCAGGAGCAGCGCTGCAACAACCACAAGCAGCAGCGCGATCACAGCGCCGGCGCCGATCAAGGCATAGAGCAGTGGACGCTGATTGCCCCGCGCCGGCTGACCCCGATCAAACAGGCGACGAGTCGCGGCCGGGGTCTGTTCCCACCACGGCGCATACACATTCGCCAGGCACAATTCGCCTCCCTGATCCTGACCTGCCTGCCGTAACGACATCTCACTGCTCAGACGACGATGATGCCCTGCATAAAGGGCATATGTAATGCGCCGCCCCTGCTGATCGGTGATCGGCAAGCCATGCTCCTGTACCAGTCGTTCCACCACCCGATAGAGCGGCTCATCGACCGGCAGTGTAACGTCCACTATTCTGCTGTTGTCAAGACGAAGTTTGTATGATTGCTGCGCTATCATCGCTGAACTATCTCCTCGGTACGTTGTTTCACCATGGACAGGCTCGCGTCGAAGATCATCAAATCGCACTGCTTGCTTTCACCAGCACGAACCTCTGTTGCATCTCAGTCGCTATGGCGCATGACCTCCACCGCCTGATCCGTCTGAACCACCGCCTGAGTGCTCGCCCGAACCGCCGTTCGAGCCGCCATCGCCTGGCGTTGCCGACGGCGACTCCGGCGGCGCGGGTGGCGCCGGCGTTGCCGTCGGCGATACCTGCGAATCGGACGTTGTTGTCGGCGTCGTTGTCGTTGGCGCGGGGGGCGGCGACACCTGCGAGTCCGACGTTGCCGTGGGCGTGAGTGACGGCGCGGGGGGCGACGACACTTGCGAGTCCGACGTTGCTGTGGGTATGAGTGGCGGCGGCGCAGGTGCAGGCTGCCCTCCAGAAGAGGCTGGAGGTTGCGACTGTTGATCGGGCTGTTTCCTGACCTTGATCTTCACCGGTGCGCCGGGATTGATTGGCTCGCCGTTAGGCGGCTCTGTTGCGACCACGTGACCCACCGGGATGTTCTCGTCGTTGTGTAAGATTTCTTCGATGACCGGAGTGACTCCCATATTTTTGATGATCTCCTCCGCCTCCTTACGCGGTTTGCCAGTAAGGTCCGGCATTGTTCTCGACTCAGACGTGCTGCCTGCCGCCGGCGTATCTGTCAGCGTTGCGCTGGTGGGCGCCGCGCTGGTATGCGTCGGGCGCGCGGTTGGGCGCGGCGTGCTGGTTGGAAGCGCCGTTGGGGTTGCGGTTGCGGTCGGCAACGCGCCCAGCGTCGCTGTCGGCGATTCGGAGGGAACGGCGTTATTCTGGCCGCCGCCATCAACCAGAACAACCGGCGCAGAAGTCGGGTGCGATGCACTATTTCCGTCTTCTGGCGGAGGAGGGTTCAGGTACGGCACGGCTATCACAACAACGGCAAGCAACGCAGCAACGAGCAGACCAGCGACAAGCATCCGCGCTCGTCCCTCCAGTTTCACCGCCGGCGCCGGTTCAGGCGGCGGACTGTTGCGGATCACGATGACACTGATGTTATCGTGCCCGCCGCGACGATTCGCCAGGTCGATCAGCGCGCGCGTGGATTGTTCTGATGAGTGGGTGGCGACAATCTCGGCGATTTCCGCCGGCTGCACGAGATCGGTCAGCCCGTCTGAACAAAGAACGACTGCATCGCCTTCGTGTAACTGCACGGAGAATATCGCCGGACGCACGTGCTGGTCGCCCATCGCCTGGACCAGCGCTTTGCCGCCGTCGGCTTCCTGACGCACCTGCGCTTTCGTCAAAGGTTTGGGCGATTGCCCGACCCGACAGAGAAATGCCATGCTATCGCCTACATTGGCAACAGTCAGGGTGTCTCCATAGATCAATGCCGCAACAATGGTTGACGCCATATTGTTGCCGCGTCGTTGCGCTTCGGCGTAGACAGCGCTGTTTGCCTGTTCGATAGCGGCGCGCAGGCGTTCGACCGGATTCGCGGGCAACATCCCAGAGCTGTCGTGGTAGAATGCGCGCATGACCTCATCGACAACCATGCGGCTGGCATCCGCGCCGTCTTCGTTCCCGCCCACACCATCGGCAACGACATAGAGCCGTCCATACTGCTCGCGCAGCGCGCGGCTCACCTGCTGATCCCGGTGTCTCCACTGATCGGCGCGACCGATGCTGTCCTGGTTGTTGGCGCGTCGGCGACCGCGATCAGTGCGCGCATCAATATCAAAACTGGCAGTGCTCGTCGCCATGACAATGCTCCTGTGGTATGGTTTGTCGAACACGCTCCAGCGCCAGCCAGACTGCGTAGTCATCTGATACTGCCGGCATCTGTTCCCTTCCGGGCTCGTCGTAGCGGTACAGGTGCGCACCGGCGTCAGGCCAGTGTGACCGCCAGGATCAGAACCGCAATTGCGATGAAAGCCACGACGCCAACACCGATCCAGGCGAAGAGCTGCGTCGGTCGCGCAGACGAAGGCTGCCCCCCGGCAATCGAGGGAACCGGCGTCGGTTCGTATATCTGCTCGCCATCCTGCGCCAGTGCGCGGCGCAGGCGGTCGGCGAACACCTCGCAACTTTCGTAGCGATGCGCTGGGTGGTATGCCAGCGCGCGAATAAGCACATCGGCGGTATGCACGCGGTGCTCCAGCATACGAACGACATCTTCGTACCTGGAGTCGCGCCAGCGTTCAATCTGTTTGAGTGATGTTGTCGCGCGCTCCGGCAAAGGACGACGCCCGGTGAGCATGTGCAGGGCGACCAGCGCCAGCGCAAACTGATCTGATGCTGGTTTTTCCTCGCCGGTATACTGTTCTGGCGCCATGTAGCCGGGCGTACCGAGGTTTTTTTCGTCAACCAGCGCATAGTTCGGATGGCTGGCGATACTGAAATCGATCAACACCGCATTACCGGCAGCATCGATGAGAATATTCGCCGGCTTGACATCCCGATGCACAATCGGGCGAAATGTTGGATGCCCGGTGTGCAGATAGTCGAGAGCGCTGGCGATCTGCGAGACGACGCGCACGACAAAGTCGGCCGGTTGTGGTTTTCCGACAGGCATCAAAGGACGATCGCCAATAATAGTCTCCAGACTGCGCGCCCCTTCGACCAGACGTGTCGCCAGATAAAAGGGCGGGCTGGTAAAGTTGCTGGAGAAGTACTCAACAATGTGCGGATGGCGCCGGTGCTGCGCTATTTCTCGCAGTAACAGTTGCTCGTTGGTGAAGTAGCCAAGCACGGTTGGATCTTTCTGACGCGCGCGCGACAAAACTTTGAGCGCGACCATCGTGCCATCGCGATAGCGCGCTTTGTAGACATTGCCGCTCAATCCAAAGCCAATCTGCTCCAGTACCTCAAAGCTCCCCAGTTTGAATGGCGGGTCGGGCAGTTCGGACATTGTTCACCTCAGATCTCTCGGTAATGCGCGATCCTTAAGAATCTCCGGCAGCGCGCTCCTGTTTGATGCTACACCTTTGCGCGTGATCGACATCAATGCCTGGTCTTCCCCCCCAGCCCGCCGGAAGACGATTTGCCAAACCAGAAGATCGCACCGCTGAGCAGGGTCAAAAACAGCGAGAAGAGCAGCGCTATCGGTATGGCAAACATGAAGTACCGCCGCAGCAGAACATCGCCGAGCGGCGCAAACGACACGTTGTCAGCAGGACTCTCGTAGGCGAGAGGAAATGAGTAGGTTCGCACGCCATTGGGTGTGGTGACTTCAAGTGCCACCGGGTGCTGCCTGCCATCGTCAATGATCGACGTATCGTACTGCACCCGATACGCCGCATTTTCTCGCAGCGCGACAACGCGCATAAAGGCATTGCCAGCGTCGGTCGCCGACGGTCGCTCGATGTAGACGCCGCCGGTGGCTTCGGCGAGTTGCTTCAGACGAAACCCATTCGATTGCAGCGCCCGGTCAGTGCCCACGCCAAATGCCGCAATCTTCACCTTCTGCTGGTTCGCCTGCGCGACCAGCCCATTGAACGTGTCGCCGGTCAACGCATCGCCGCCATCGCTCACGACCAGCACAACAGCCTCGGCGCCGCGTTGCTGCGCATCGCGGGCGGTTGCATCAATGGCTGCCTGGATGGCGGCGATCAGACTGGTCTTCCCCTGCCGCTCCGGAAGGTTCTGTCGCAGCGTATTGATGACGGCATACCGGTCCTGGGTGAAGTCCGGCAATGATTCGGGGCGTAACGACTGGTCCGGCTGATCGGCCGGGATAAACAGCCCCACCCGTTCCATGTTCCCCGGCGAGCGGGTGCGCGGCGGCGGCGGGTCGCCCGATTCGAGCAAAAACGCCTCGATCGCGGCGCGCCCCTCTGCGATGCTGTCGCGCCTCTGCTGGCCGCTCCCGTTCAACAGTTGCGTTGCATCGAACACGATGCCGATGCTGGCGCTGGTCGCAGTCAGGGTCAGCATGCTGCCGTCAGGCAAAACAACGCTCTGGGTCGGCGTCTGGGCATCGGCAACGACTGTTTCCATAGTGAAGCCGGAGACCGGTTTGCCGTCCTCGGTCAGGCGAATCGCACTGCGATCCAGACCGGCGATGCGGTTGCCGGTATCGTCGCAGACGCTGAACACCATTTCGACCTTCGGGAATTGAAACCCGACGCTATGCACATTCAGTCCACTGCAGCGATCCTGGCTTTGAGCGCCCGCCAGCGACGCTGGCAATGCAAGAGAGAGTGCAATACAGAGGATACATAAGCGCTTCATCATGGCTGACCTCCTGCCGGTGGACGCTCGTACAACAACTCCACGGCCTCTGGTTCGGATGGCGCGCCGAGATAGATGTGGTCTCCGTGGCGCAATTCGACCGGATTGCCATTGAGTTCGATGTCACGGCCGCCGCGCCTGATAAATGTGCCGTTTGTGCTCCCCAGATCGACCAGAAAGACCGTGTCATTCTGAATATCGAAGCGGGCATGACGGCGTGAAACCACAGGATCGGTAATCACAATCGTGGCATCAGTCTTGCCGATGATTGCGCCTGGAGTGATGCCAAACTTCGCATTCTGCTGCGCCGTGCCGCGGGTCACGGTGAGAACGCCGTGCCGCGCGCTGGCGACGCGGTTGGTGCGCGGCGGACCAAAGGCGCGTGTCATTGCCTTCGACAGGCTCTGTGACATCGACTGCACTGCCTGGATGACCTGTGGCGGCGCATAGCCGCCGACCAGAATGGCAGCAATGAGCACAACAAATGCCAGCGACGCGCCGATAATGCCCAGCGTGGCGACCTGGCTCAGATAAGCGCCGACTTGAATTGCCGCAGCGCGACTGATCTGCTGTTCACTGGCAGGCGGCGCAAACCCGATGTATGCCAGCGCGCCGATCAGATCAAAACTGACATAGAACGATGGCAACACGAGCATAATCGGCAGGCTGGCCACACAGAGCCACAGAAACATTTTTGGCAGCTGACGCGTTCGGCGCAATGCCAGCCACATCAAGAAATAGGCGCAGCCAGAAATAATCGTTGCCGGCAACACAGCAACTGAATACCACCACGCATTGCTCATTTGCGCATGAGTTTCAAGGTAGCGCCATAGTTCGTACTCGGTCATCGCAACCTCCGGATGCATCCTGAAATGCCAGAGCATTGATCGTATCCGGCGCAATGCAGGCGACCTGCACCAGCATCTGCTGCCCGCGCAACAACGCCAGCCCACGCCCCGGCGGGAATTGCGCCTTCGCCAGCGCTTTCAACCATTTGGCGCCAACACCGGCGACATTGGGAATATCGCTGCCCGCTTCAGCCGGTTTCCCCAGATACAGACCGCAGCGTTCGGTACGAATGGCTTTGATCAGCTGGTTGCCCTGCCAGGAGGAAAAATCGGTCGCCGTCAGGATGACATGAAAACCGATGTCGCCGCCGCGCATCGCATACGACGCCAGCAACGCGAGGTACTCCTGCTCCCGCCCGATCATCAGATCGAGATCGTTGACAACCAGAACCAGACGCGGACCTGCGCTTCTCTGCCGTGTACGTTCCTGCAAATAGTCGCGCAGCGCGACGCACAATCCGACCATCTCCCCCTCGGTTGCAGCCAGCGTAACGGTTCGTTGCTCACCTTTGGCAGTTGCAAATGATGAGACCGCCGGAATCTGGTCATCGATGACCTTGACCGACCACTCCATCGCAAGAGGGGTCTGCGCAAAGATTTCGAGCGTTTTGCGCCGATAGTCGATCAATGTCAGGCGCAGATCATCCGCCGGCAGACGAGTTGCCAGCGCGTAAAGCAGGGTGCGCAACGTTTCCGATTTGCCGCTATCGGGTCCGCCGGCGATCAGCAAATGGTTCATGCCGCCATCCAGATCGAGCGTGACCGGACGCAGAGTCAGGCTATCACGGGCGAAGGGGATGAGCGGCGGCGGGGCTTCATCGAGCAATTCGCTGATTTCGATGCGTTCCGGGAGCAGACGCAGCGGATGCGGCAGGCGATGATCGGGAACGTTAAGGTTGCGCCGCGCGATGACCCTGAGCGCATGGGACAGTTCCTGATCCATATTGATGTACGACTCATCAACCTGCCCGTTGTTCACTTCTTTGCGTCGGGCATCACGAAGCATCGGCAGCGCGATATGCAATTCCACCGGACCGTCGCTGGTGCGCAGAAACGCGCGTCCTGGCTGATCGACGCGAATACGAAACGCGACTTTTTTGCCCAGCAGCGCATCCGAGTCGGTCTCATCGTTCACGCGCAGAACGATACGGGTTTCAAACAATCCCTGCCAGCGACTGACCTCCTTCGACGTTCCGCCAGTAGCCACAAAAGCGATGCCAAATGGACGCGCTTCGCGGATCAGTTCCTTCAACGAGTCAATCACGGTCTCAGGCTGAGCGCTCTCGAGATCGGCAATCCCGTCGATGACCACGAGAATGGCCGGCGGCGGCGGGGACAGCGTTTGATCACGTTGATAGCGCTGTCGATAATCGCGCAGTGTGTCGGCGCCATGGTCGCGCAGCAACCGGCGTCGCTCATCGATAACTGCTCTCAGTTCAACCAGCAACCGTTCAATACGCACGCTATCCTGGGGCACAAGCATATCTGCCAGATGAGGCAGCACCCGGTCGCGGGGGTCGCTATCCGGCGCTGGCGGCAGCGCCGTACCACACCCGCGCCCGCCTGCATCAATCGTATACATCCAGAGGTCTGCCGGTGAATGGTGCATCGCCAGCGCCAGCATCAGGGTGCGCAGCAACACCGTTTTGCCTGAACGCGATGCGCCAACGACGAGCACATTGCCGTGCGCGCCCATCATATCGAGCACCAGAGGTTGCTGCTCAGCGCGCGTCGGGAAATCGAGCATGCCGATCGGCGCTTTCATCCAGGCATCTGCACCGTCAGGCAGACGGTCAAGCAGCGTGACCAGCGGGATTTCGGCGGGCAACGGCGCCATCCAGACCCGATAGGCGCTGGCGGCATAGTGTGAGCCGCGCGCCTGTTCCATTGCCTGCACAATCAAAGCCAGCTCGGTCTCGACTTCACGTTTCCCTTGCAGGTGCGTCACCATGCCGCGTATCGTCTCGCGCGCAGCATCGGCAGCGGTTGCATCGCCAGACTGACATTGCGCAAGATAACGCTGAAGAGCGGTTGATATTCGCTTCTGAACGTCATCATCACTGAAAGCGTCGCCAGGCGGCGGCAACTCGCCACGCTTAATCGCCTGGTCGTAACGTTGCTTCACCTCCCGAACAATCGCCGGCAGAGCATGGATGTTCCGATGGTATCGATCACACACATGCACCACATCATCGATAAATCGCTCCATTCCGAGGCTCTGCGCACTGATCAGCCGACGTCGTCCGGTAATATCGACTTCACCGAACGATGCCCCCTGTTCAAACGGCTGGTATGGAACGGTCACCCGCGCCGACTGGAAGGCGACAATCTCTTTGTTGACGCGGAAGTACCCGCGACCCGGAGTCTCAGTCGTCAGGTATGCTGCGTCAGGAATAGAAACCATCGCCTTGCTGTCTTCCGGCGCCGTCACGCGCAGTGCAATCCAGTAGGTCAGATTGCGGAGCAGCCCTTCCTTGACCTGTGACGGTTGCTGCGTGGCGAAAAGGAGATGAATGCCGAGGCTACGCCCCTGTTTGGCGACGCGGATCAGTTCAGTGACAAAATCCGGATAGTCACGCGCCATCTCATCGAATTCATCGATGACGATCATCAAATTCGGCATCGGCTTCAGCGCGGCATTGCGCGTCATCGCGCGCCGGTACTCACGGATATTGGCGACGCCAGCGTTTTGCAGGCGCTGCTTCCGTCGATCAAGTTCACTGTTGATTGCCAGCAGGGCGCGCTCTGCCTGGTAGCCTTCAAGATCGGTCACCATTCCCACGGTGTGGGGCAGATTCTCGATATCCTTGAACGTCGCGCCGCCTTTGAAGTCAATCAGCATCAGATTGAGTCGATCAGGGCTGTGGCGCACCGCCAGCGACATGAGGAAGGTGAGAAGAAACTCGCTCTTACCGGAGCCGGTTGTCCCGGCAACAATTCCGTGGACGCCGTGCACCCCTTCGTTCAGGTTGATTTCAAGGCGATCCTTTGACATGTCGGGTCCGGTCATGCCCACTGCAGCAGGCCGCCAGCTCTCGGAAGGATTCTCCGGATCGCGCCAGAAATGCTCGGGATTGTAGGTCTTGAGTTCCCCCAATCCCAGAAGGGTCGAGAAGCGAACGTTGCGCGGCAGTTCGTGGCGCGTCTCCAGACTGACCTGCGTAACCGATGCAAGACGACGCGCCAGTTGCTCGCTCTCGACGGCGGATGCGTAATCGGGAACGAATTCCTGGCGTCCGCCGTCCGGACCGGCAAGCGACAACATTGATCGTGACGCCAGTTCAATGTAGCCGCCGCATGCGCCTGGCGTCTGCCGCGCCTCGCTGACCAGACACGCCACGCTGAACTTCAGCTCGCGTCCGCGCGTGATCAGTTCGCTGAACAGACCATACGAATCGCCAAACTTCGGATAACTATCGAGAACAACAACCACATACGGACGATTGGCGGCGCCATACTCGCTGCGCTGCCGCAATTCACGCTGGAGCGTCTCAAGCACCTGCAGCAAATGATCGGGATTGCCATCATAGCGCGCCAGCAAACGATACGACTCTTCATCAAATGCGCGCGTATGCGGCAACCAGCGCAGCCATGACCAGAAATGGTCAAAGGGAGCTGACCAGAACACTGCAAGGCGCACTTCATCCGGCGAGTGATGCACGGCAATCTGCCAGATCAGGGCATACGCGAACGAGAGAAGCGCCTGGTCACTCCCGGCGATACCGATTGAGCCGCAATGCTGCAGCGAGAGCGTCACCGGAACATGGCGCACAATTGCAAATTCTCGCGCCAGATCGAGCGCCTGCCGCAACTCCGGCGAAAACTGGAACTGATTGGCCCGCGGCGGTTTGATTGCGACGCTGGATGGCAGATCGCCGCGCCCAATGCGCAGCCGGAGAAAATCATCATCGTTTGGACGGCGCTCCCACAGGCGTGGTTCTGGCAGATCGTCATCGCCATGACCCTGAACAATCTGCATCAAAACCGGGAGGTCTGGATCATTCTCTTCACGCACGATGCGCTGCTCGTTGTCGAGACGACGCAGCTGGGCGCGCACCCGTTCGAGCGTTTCGGCATATGCGTTGGCGTGCTCCAGGCGCGCCCGCTCTTGCGCCCGGCGCTGCGCAATGTAATTCCAGACGCCAAAACCGACGCTGACAAAAGAAATAATAATAATCGGCAACGAAAACCAGACACTCCCCCCTTGCCCGCCGCGCGCAATCAGCGCAATCAGGTAGAACACGCCTGTGACTGCCGGGATCAGAATGAAACCCAGACTCGCCGGCAGCGATATGGACGGCGGGTTGGGAGGCGCAGGAATTTCAATCTCATCCGATGGCAGAACACGCAGAATACGCGGCGGCCGATTGAATGAGTCCGTCTCATCGTGTTCAGACTGCGACGTTGCGTGTGGATTCGCCTGATCAACAGCACTCATAATGGAGTAATAACCATATAAAAGGTCGCCGCAGAACGTTTGGTGAGGAAAGAGAGAGGTCTCAAAAGCCCGAACGACTTTTGAGACCCGGTAGTATTAAGAGCGTCTCAGGAACTGAGGAACGACCGGTCGACCGACTCGAATTCGTCGGCTTCCCGACGCAGACCATTAGACAGCCCCTGCAACTCTTCCATCATATTGCGCAGGCGCTGAGTCCACTGTTCCCACTGCGTCTCAAACTGCTGTCGGCTTTGACCAGACCATGTTGACAGGACTGAGTTGACAGAACTGACCATGCGGTTCAACTCACCCTCGATCGAACCTTTGCTCCCATCGAATGTTGCTGCAGTCGCACGCGCCTGCTCCGGGTCTAAACTGATTGGTGGCATGCCGGTACAACCTCCTCTTGATGTAATGATGGTGAGTGAATGTATTGCTATCACAGCGCCTGGGCGCCGGGAAAGCCGCTATGGTGCAACCAGTTCAATAGTAATGGGCCACCCGTCCTGCCCAAGAACAATGGTTGTCCCTGGCGGTTGGATCACGGATATCTGCCCTTTGTCAAGGACATGTCCATTGACAAATGTTGGTTTGTGCGCGCGCACATACCAGCGGTCGTGCTGGCGAAAGATATCGCAGTGGCGCGCGCGACTGACGTGCATCAGACGTGAGTCATACCCGCTGAAGACCCGCGCCTTCTCTGCCAGCACCACCGTCGAGGGCAGCCTGTCCGACAGGTAGTCGCGGTTGAGCTCCAGATGATCGCCCTGGACGACAACCATACAATTCGGCGCCAGTTGCAGCCGACAGGCATAGGTTGGCGGTGAGACCGGCGCCGACGAGACCGGCAATGGACGGCGGGGCAATGGACTGGTGCCAGGCAGAGACGGCGCTGCGCCATCCTGCGTTGTCGCCTGCCACCATGGAGATGATACATTTGCGATATATACAATTTGAGCCTGGACGCGCGCCTGCGCCAGCGTCTGTGAGTCGGGAATGCGCTCTTTCTTCCCGTTATACTCGCGATACAGACCATACTCGATGCGCCTGCGCCGCTCATCGAACTCCGGTAGACCCAGCTGAACCACCAGGCTCTGAACAACCTCGCCGATGGTTTGCCCTCGTTCGCGAGTCACCGTTCTGGATAGCGACGGTCCCCAGTACACGTCAAACTGATAATCCACGAGTATCGTTCCCCGATCTGTACGGTGCGCGGATGGCGTCATTCACCATACCCCGCTGTATCATAATCGACACATTTCGGCTTTTTTTCGGTCAGGTTGTCATAAGTTCAGTTCCGGTGACCGAGTCTCCTGCTTTGCTCACAACCATAGCGCACACAGGCATACTGAGATGACACAGGGCTGCCATCCGCGCGCTCAGGAACTCTGACGATGAGTCAGCACTCACCGACAGGCATGCATCCAGCGCACAACCGGGGCATCATCGTCCGGCGAAACGCCAGATGAGCGCAGGTAGCGAAAGTGGCACGACTACGAGAGTTCCCATATCCGACAAAGGCACGTCTTCAGACGTATCGCGCCCGTAGTGTTTGTGCGTCGGCGGGGGGGCGGCTGGTGACGCTTGCGCAAGCCATCTCGCCCGCCGATGCGTAAAGTTGCAGGGCGCGCAGTCCTTCGGTAGTATACATGTGTATGGGCGTAGCAAAACACGCCAGGGAGGTCACATGACTGTCAGCGTTGAACAGGTATTGCAGGCGGCGCAGCGTCTGTCACCCGCCGAGCAACTGGAATTGATCCGCGCCATCTCGCAATCACTGCTGCGCCAGTATCAGCGAGATTCATCGGATGCAATCCCTTCGCACATCAAACGAACAGCGCCAGTTACTGATCTGGCTCAGCTTGCGGCAGATTTCTGGCCAGATGATGAGTCGGCTGACGATATCAATGACTACATCGCCCAACAACGTCAGGCGGGATTAGATGCGCGATGTATGACCGCGGTTCTGCTCGATACCAACATCGTGGCATATCTCTTCAAACGCGATAGTCGCGCAATGCTGTATGCTCCTCATCTGTTGGCGCGAGAACCGGCGATCGCGTTGATGACAGTGGCAGAACTCTTCCAATGGGCTGCTGTGCGCAATTGGGGCGAGGCATGTGTTGGATATCCACCCAAACCCAGCTACGCCTCGGACGATCGCAGGGTGCACCTGGAGATCGCCACACCGCCCGTCAGGCGCGCTGGCGCCGCCTCCGCGCCGGGGAAGCACACATTGGGCGCCGCGTAGAGCCGAAACGTCATCGGCAGCGTGCCATTGACCGTCGCGCCGCTGGTGTCGGTCAGCAGCCCCTGGTAGAGGATGGTCGCGGGCACAGGTGCGGCGGTTCCCCCCTTGCGCCAGCGCGATAGACAGGAGCGGCGTGTTGACCACAAAGGCAATCACTGCCAGCAGGATGAGGACATGCGAGATGAGCAATGCGCGAATCAGGGTAGCATCGTGATTGGGCGACCCATGAAGCGCTCCTTTACCCTGGTTGCTAATTCATAGCGCGTGAATAGACTGCCTGGTTAAACCTGACTAACGGATGGTCGCGATCATGGGAACATTACACGCACTGGAGCGTTTCGGCTGCTTTACCTGATGACAGGTATCCACAATCACCGATAGGCATGCATCCAGCGCACGACCGGGTCATCATCGTCCGGCGAAACGCCGGATGAGCGCAGGTAGCGAAAGTAGGCGCGCACCATCTCGTGATTGCGTCGCTGACGCGCCAGGCAACGCAGCAACCAGAGCATCAGATGCTCATCAGACGGGTCGAATTTGAGGCCTGTCCGGCACAGCGCGATGCAGCGCTCATCGTCGCCTTCGCGCCAGGCGTGCTCCGCCTGACGTTCGAGCGCATTCAGAAACCCGTTCAGTAAATCTGTGCGGCGTTCGTCAACATCGTCGGCAGTAATGCCGATGGTTGCCATGTAGTTGCCGCTGTAGAGCGCGCATGCGTTCCGATACATCGGCGCAGCTGTTGCGAGGTCGTGTTCATTTTCTGTCTGTTCAGCAATGTGAAGGGACTGACTGAACATGTGAACGTCGCTCGTATACACCGCCGGCGACAGGATGTAACGATCACCGGTGTAGAGAAGCGCACGCTCCGCCAGTTCGACGCCGCCGAATCGTTCGATGGTGCGGCGGAGCGCCGAGAGGGTGCGCGCCAGCGCGCTGTGATTGCCATCGGTTCCCCACACGGCGGCAAGCAAGTCTTCCGGCGACGCGCCACGGTTGCCGCAATGCATGAGATATGCCAGCACTGATTGCACCTTCCGCGCACCGGCGCGGCTGCTGTTGGTCTGCGCCCAGTCCTGCGGGAAGAGTTCGTGGTTGCTGATGTAAACGCGGAATACCCCCAGGCACTCAATATGCATTCCGCGGAAGGGGCGATAGTCGACCGGTTGACCGCTGTGGCGCTCGAGGCTGCGCAGCGCCTGTTCCGCTTCGCATCGTATACGCGCATCACTGTCGCTCAACCGTCGTCGCAACAGCGTAAATGCACGTGTTCCGAGGGTTGTCATCAGCACCAGCGTGGCCTGACGCTGCACCAGATCATCAGGATGCAGCAGCAACGGCGCGCACAGATCAACGATGTTTGTGTCGGTCTTGGCCGGTGCACTGCTCATAACATCCGGGCGGCTTTCGGGTCAGGAAGACAAAGCGCAACGCCAGAGCGTCGTCCAATATTTCTGGCTGGAAGGCAATGCTTTTGAGCAATGGCGCAATGCATCCTTAGAAATGAGCGTACCATGCTGAGCATCTGAAGGCAATATCCTAATGTTATACTATTGAAACAGGACAAGCCGCATGCGCACTCCCGCCAAAGCGCATTGCAATGCCATGACAGCAATCGACAATCCGAAATCTGCGATCTGAAGACGGTATCAGTCATATGCTACAATGCCCCGGCAGCATGATTATTGGGCAGTGTACAGAGGAATGCGCATATGACACCCAGCGACACGCCGGAGTATCGCTTCTATCTGGCAGGCGAGTGGCGCACCGGCGCGCCGTATACGGTCGCCTGCCCTTACGATGGCGCACCGGTTGCTATCGTGCATCGCGCTGCGCTGGCTGACCTGGAACAGGCAATCCAGGCGGCGGTTGCGGCGTTCAGGACGACGCGCGCGATGCCGCTTCATCGCCGCGCGGCTGTGTTGCGCGCTATCGCTGCCGGCATCGAAGCGCGCGCCGAAGCGCTGGCGCGCACGATTGCGCTTGAAGCCGGAAAACCAATCAAACAGGCGCGGATCGAGGTTACACGCAGTATCGTCACCTTTTCGACCGCCGCCGATGAGGCGACTCGCTCGAACGATGAGGCGTTGCGCCTCGATGCGGCGCCCGGCGGCGAAGGCCGTCAGGCGCTTGTGCGTCGTTTTCCGGTCGGACCGGTTGCCGCAATTACGCCGTTCAACTTCCCGCTCAACCTGGTGGCGCACAAAGTCGCGCCAGCGATCGCCGCTGGTTGTCCGGTTGTGCTCAAACCTGCATCGCAGACGTCTGGGGTTGCGCTGACGCTGGCAGAGATCATCGCCGCATCGGGATGGGTCCCCGAAGCGCTCAGCGTCCTGCCGCTCGCCAGTCGCGACGCGGCGCCGCTGGTCGAAGACGAACGCTTCGGTCTGCTGACCTTCACCGGTTCGCCGGCGGTCGGGTGGGATATGAAACGTCGCGCCGGACGTAAACGGGTGACGCTGGAACTCGGCGGCAATGCCGGCGTGATCATTCATTCCGACGCCGACCTGGCTGTTGCGGCCGAACGTTGCGTGGTCGGCGGGTTTTCTTACGCCGGGCAGAGTTGTATCAGCGTCCAGCGTATTTTCGTCCATGCTCCAGTATACGATGCATTTATGGACCTGTTCGCGCCGCAGGTGTGCGCATTGAAGGTCGGGCATCCGCTCGATGAAGCCAGCGATCTGAGTGCATTGATCAATTCGGCGGAGGCGGAACGGGTCGCCGCGTGGCTCGATGAAGCGCGCAGCGCAGGCGCGGAGTTCCTGACCGGCGGTGTGGTGCAGGGCGGCGTTGTCGCTCCGACTGTTATTGTGCGCGCCGCGCCGGAACTGCGTGTGAACTGTCAGGAAATCTTTGCGCCGGTCGTGACGGTGCAGCCCTACGACACATTCGAGGAGGCGCTCGAAGCGGTCAACGCCAGCGATTTTGGATTGCAGGCCGGGGTGTTCACCCGCGATGTCGGGCGTATCTTTCAGGCATTCGAGGCGCTGGAGGTCGGCGGCGTCATCATCAACGATGTTCCAACCTGGCGTCTTGACCCGATGCCGTATGGCGGCGTCAAGCAATCGGGCTTTGGACGCGAAGGGTTGCGGTATGCCATCGAGGAGATGACGGAACGGAAATTACTGGTGATCAAGAGTTAGGCAGCGCTGCTACTGATCCACCCATGCACGCCATTCATCGGCGAGTTCGTTGAGCGTAGCGCCGTACACGCCCTGATAATCCGACGATCCAGGTTCACGTCCACGCCCGGTCACATACAGGGCGTGGATTTTTTCCATACCGTCGCGCTCGATGAGAAAATCAACGAACGATGCCCACAACTCGTAGGCAATGTTGTCGCCATAGCGCTGAGCGCGCAACAAACGCAACGGCACGCCCAGATCGCGAATCTGGCGCGCCCGATCCTTCCAGGTTGCGACGTCATACTTCGCCAGCCACGGCGGACCGGTGATCCAGGTCGCCAGACCTTCCAGCAGGATGATATCAGCCCGCTTTTGAGCATCGTCGCCGTACCGCTGCGCCTGCAAATGATGCGCCAGTTCGTGCGAAGCCACCACCAGCGCGCGCTCGATGTCTTCATCGGGACGGTAGTACACCTCGGCGCGCCCTTCTTCGGTGTACGCAATGCCGCGCGTACCACGCGATGGCGCCAGCGAAGGACGGTAGAATGCAATCGATACCCGTCGCTCCAGCTGGAACCCGAACCGCTCCTCATTGTCACGCAGGAGTTCTTCCAGGCGCGGGGCAATTGCCGCCACCTGTTCAGGCGTAAACGTGCGCAACCCGACATACACATCCAGGCGACCGGTCTGTGTGACCCGTGTGCCGCGCATTGGCGGACCGTCGCCTGCGATGAAGGGCAGCGGCGCGCTGATTTCAACGGGGGACGCGGGCGCGTCGAATGGTGCAGCGCGCGTGGCAGGCGATGCGGTGGTTCGCCGTACCGCCACCGGAAATCTGATCGGCTGCGGCGAAGGCTCCCGCAACGGCGGCGCTACCCGCTCGACCCGAAACGCCTGGGGAAGTGAAACCGGCGGCTCGGTAAACCGCTCGTCAGAAGGCGGGACAGTCAGTCCAGCAGCGAAGACACACGATAACACAAGTGCCACGAAAGAGGCGGCGAGCCGCGGCATGGCGCTCCCCTTTCCGAGACAACAGCCATGGTTGCCTCGAGCGCGATATCTGAACACGGTGATTGTTTTCTTTTCTGCAGGCCTTCAGGTATCACATGGTTGTTTTTTTGTCAAATCATCGCCGGGGGGTAATACCATTTTAGATTGTAGATTTTGGATTGGAGATTGCTGCGATAGCGTTGTGATGCGCTCTGATGAGCGTGCGCACGCGGCTTGTTCAATTCCAATTGGTATAACTGTTCACACTTGGGGTCACGGAATCGCCTTCGGAGCGAGGGCGCCTCGCTTGCACTGGCTGGCGAGGGCGGGACCCCCTCGTTCCCAGGAGGGCGCCTCGCTTGCACTGGCTGGCGAGGGCGGGACCCCCTCGTTCCCAGGAGGGCGTCTCGCTTGCACTGGCAGGCGAGGGCAGGACGCCCTCGCTCCCAGGAGCAGTCTGAACAGTTACGCCGGGGGCAGGTGAGACGGAGACCCGCGTCCGCGGGACGGTGTGCAGCCCGGCAGCGTATTGTTGCCTCGGCGGAGCGTTATCATGGCGCCTGCAAGCCAGCAGACGACTGATGGTCTTGTAGACATTAGTTGCGTATGTCGTGGTTGTCTGTTAAGATTTCGACCCGACCAGAAAGAGCGAAGCGGCCGCCGTGTTGTGGCGGGCGCTACGTGAATGAAGGCAATCATGCCAGACAATCCGTCATCGTTCAACACATGCCGTCCACGTATTTGGACGGACATCCGTCTGTTGCCGGAGGCGCTGAGGTTGCTCGAAGCGTATGCCGATGTTGCGCCAGGCGGTGACCAGGCGGCACTGCCAGGGAGTGTTGCTGCTATCATCAGCGCGCTGGTCGACGCCAATGGCGCGTGGATGGATCGGGCGGGACCGGCGCTGCTGGCAATTGCTCGACCCGGAATAGGGGTCGATAACATTGACATTGCAGCGGCGACCGAACGAGGCATCCTGGTGATCAACACTCCCGACGGTCCCACCGAGAGCACTGCGGAACACGCCGTTGCACTGTTGCTGGCGCTGGCAAAACAGGTGGTCGCCGCCGATCGTCGTTTCCACACCGAAGGATGGAGCGCAGCGCGACTGCGTGGCGTCGAGGTGCGCGGTAAGACGCTGGGGATTGTCGGTCTGGGGCGCATCGGACGGCGTGTGGCGCAGATGTGCGGTCAGGGACTGGGGATGCGGGTTGTGGCATACGATCCACTGGCACCCGATGATACGTTCGTGACGCTGAACGTCATGCGAGCGGCGACCCTCGACGATCTCCTGCCGCAGTCGCAGTTTTTGACGTTGCACTGTGCGCTGACGCCGGCGACTCGTCGCCTGATCGGCGCGCGTGAACTGGCGCTGCTGCCACAGGAAGCCTTTCTGATCAATGTCAGTCGCGGCGCTGTGGTCGATCAGGGGGCGCTGATCGATGCACTGACTAGCGGAAAACTGGCAGGCGCCGGACTCGATGTTTTCGACCCGGAACCGCTGCCCAATGACCACCCGCTCCTGCAGCTATCGAATGTCATCCTCACGCCGCACATCGCATCGTTTACCGGGGATGGAGTGCGTGTGATGCACACTGGTGCAGCGGAACAGGTCGTTCGTCTGCTGAGCGGCGAACGTCCGCCGCATATCGTCAATCCCGAAGCCCTGCCCGGGCGCATGGCGGGGATGCGCCAGGAGAGCCGACCTGATGCCCTTCCAGCTGATCGCCCTTGATCTCGACGGCACGATCATCGACCATGATCTGCTCATTCATCCCGAGGTGCGTGACGCAATCGCCGCTGTGCAGGCGCGCGGCATTCATGTGACGCTGGCGACGGGACGTGTGTTTGGCGCGGCACTGCCGTTTGCGCGCGAACTCGATATTCGCGCGCCGATTATCTGCTACCAGGGGGCGCTGGTGCGTCACCCGCTCACCGGCGATACGTTCTACCATGCGGCAATGCCCGCCGATCTGGCAGCAGCGGCGGTACGCGAACTTCTCGATGCCGACATCTTCGTGATCGCCTATATCGATGATATTCATCACATCGCGGCGCATCGCACGGAACTCGAACCGTACCTGACCTTCCACCCCGAAGGGGCGGAGATCGTCGTCACTCCCGATCTGGATCGCCTGGTTGAACGTGTACCGCCCACCAAACTGTTGTTCGTCGCCGAGCCGCTGGTGGTCGAGCGCGAACTGGCGCGCCTGAACGCCAGATTCGATGGTGCGCTGGCAATCGTTCGTTCGCACGCTATCTTTGGCGAACTGACCGCGCCGCATGTCAGCAAGGGGCACGCGCTGGCTGCGCTGGCGCAGTCGATGGGTGTGCCGCGTGAAGCAGTGATGGCGATTGGCGATCAGGAGAACGACATCTCGATGATCACCTGGGCAGGTCTTGGGCTAGCGATGGGAAATGCGACCCCGGCGGTACACGCCCGGGCGCACGCCGTGCTGCCGCCGGTCAGCGAGGCTGGCGTTGCCCACGCGCTGCGGCGCTACGTCTTGAATTGCACGTCCTGACCCTATCCGCTATAATGTCGGGCGTTTTCATGCAACGAGAAAGGCTGGCATCGCCACGCGACGCCAGCCCGATCAGTCAGCAGAATGACGTTCAGCGAGCCCGATACATCGTGCGCAGGCACTGGGTGCACACCTTGATCTGCACTTTTTCACCATCGACCATCATCGTCGTCTTCTGCACATTCGGCTTGAAGGTGCGATTGGTCTTCGGCGCACGCCGCGCCCAGCCACCCGACGCTTTGTGCCGGATGTTGCGCCCAAAACTGACGCTTTTGTTACATACCATACACTTTGCCATATTAAAACCTGTTCCCCCGGCTTTGCCGGGCATTCCAATGTCGTTGACACACTAGCCGGAGAATATACCATATTCCGCTGCCTGACGCAACTGGAAAGCGTATGACTATCGTGAACAATCCAGCCGCAATCAGCACACTGCCCGCAGGTCGCGTTCTTGTCGCGCCGCGCGCTATTGCGTCGCTTGCCGCTGCCGCCGCGCTGCGGGTCGATGGCGTCGCCGGTCTGGCCGATCCGCAGGGTCCGCCGCTTGTTCTTCCGCCAGACGACGCGCGCCGTGGTGTTGAAGTCCACGTGCATCAGAACAACCTGGTCGTCGATGTGCACCTGATCGTCCAGGCAGGCCGGTCGATCGCCGATGCGGCGCACGCCGCACAATCCGCCGTGCGCGCTGCGTTGTCGTTCGCGCTCGACCTTCCCGAACCGACGGTCAACATTCGGGTGCAGGGTGTGGGAGGTCAGTGATGACGGGTGCGTGGAATGGCGAACATCTCCTCGAGGCGTTGCGCGCAGCGGCGCGTGATCTGGAGCGTCATGCAGCATCGCTCAATGCGCTGAATGTGTTTCCCGTGCCCGATGGCGACACCGGGACAAATATGGCGCTGACGCTGAGCAGCGCATTGCGTGACATCACGCCGCATCCCTCGTGCAGCGTGGTGGCGGAACGGGTTGGCTACTGGGCGACCATGCGCGGGCGCGGCAATTCGGGCATCATTCTGTCGCAGATTCTGCGCGGCATTGCGGCGGCGCTTGCCGGTCACCATCTGATGAGTGGTCGCGAACTAGCGGTTGCGCTGGCGCATGGCAGCGCCCGCGCCTACGAAGCCGTGCTGCGTCCGGTCGAAGGGACGATGCTGACGGTTATTCGCTGCGCCGGTGAGGCGGCGCAACGCGCCATCGGCATGGGTGAAGCGTCGTTAAGCGCCGTGCTCGATGCAGCGGTGCGCGAGGCGCGCGCTGCAGTCGCGCGTACCCCGCAGTTGCTGGCGACGCTGCGCGATGCAGGCGTGGTCGATGCTGGCGGGCAGGGCTTGCTGGTGTTGCTCGAGGCGCTGCAGCGCTATGCCCGCGGCGAAACAGCCGAGGGGCATGCTGCAACGATTGCGTCTGTGGCACGCATTGACGATCATGCCGGAGACGCAGGCTTCTGCACCAGTTTTGTCATTCATCACGCCACCGCGTCACTGGACACCCTGCGGCGCGTCTTTGCCGCACTTGGGGATTCGCTGGTGGTTGCCGGCGATCGCGCCCTGGTCAAGATACACCTTCATACTGCGCGACCGGGAGACGCGCTCAATCGGGCGTTGGAGTTTGGCGCCCTCGATGAGATCGAGGTGGTGAACATGGACCTGCAGCGCATGGCGCGCCATGCAGGTGCGGCGCCGCCCGAACCGGAACTGCCGACAACGGAGCGCACTGGCATGCGCGCAGCCGGTATTATCGCACTGGCGCCGGGCGCCGGATACGCGGCAATTCTGCGCGACCTGCGCGCCGATCTGGTGTGGGAGACGAGGACGCCGCCGACCATCGACGAGTGGCATGCAGCTTTTGAGCGTCTGCCACAGCAGGAGATCATCGTGTTGCCCAATGATCCTCAGGCGGCGGAAACTGCACGGGCAGCCGCCCAACAGATTGCCAGGCGCATCGACATCGTGCCGACGACCTCGCCGCCACAGGGCATCGCCGCGCTGCTGGCGCTGAACTTCCAGGCAGATATTGATCAGAACGTCAGGGCGATGATCGCCGCAGCAGAACAGGTGCGGGTCATCACCCTCGACGGGCAGCGACGCAGTGCGACGGAAACGCCTGCAGAAGCAACGCAAGATGCGTATAATGTGTGCCATGCATTGCGCCAGATTGGAGTAAACGATGCTGAGATCGTCACGCTCTACTATGGACAGGGGATTGATCGGGGATATGCGGAGCAACTGGCGCAGGAAATCCGGGTCGCTTTCCCTGTGCTGCACGTCGAAATATACACCGGCGGGCAGCAAGAAGGCAGCATCACTGTTGCGCTTGAGTGACCGCCAGGCGCTGCCGATGTACGAGATGAAACGAGAAACGTATGGCCAGCATCAAAATCGTCACCGATAGTTCCAGCGACATCCCGCTGAGTGTTGCGCACGAATTAGGGATTGAGGTTGTGCCGTTGCAGATTGTCGTCGGCAATCAGAACTACCGCGCCGGTCTCGACATGACTGCAGAGCAGTTTTATCAGGCGATGCAGGAGAACCGCACGCAGATCGCGGCGCAGCCGCCGCCGATGACAACCTTCGAGCAACTCTACCGCCGCCTGACGCTGGAATACGAGTACATCTTCTCAATTCATCTCTCCAACCGCCTTGTGCCGAATTACCGCGTGGCGCAACAGGCGCGCAGCCGTCTGCCGGCGTCCTCCAGCCGGGTGGAGATTATCGATAGCAAGTTGATCTCGATGGCGCTCGGCATGGTCGTCGTCCATGCGGCGCGCGCCGTGCGCGATGGCGCAACCCCCGGTGAAGTCGCACAGTTGATCAATCTCCTGATCCAGCACTGTCATCTGGTCTTTTTCGTCGATACGATCGAATATCTCGAACACAGCGGACGACTTGCGCTGGCGACGACGGTGCTCGGTTCGATGCAGCGCATCAAGCCGCTGCTCCTGATCGACGACGGCGAAATCGTTCCCTATGAGCGCACCCGCACTCGCGCCAAAGCTATCGAGGGGTTGTACACCTTTATCGAGGATTTTCCGCGTGTTCGTGAGGTGACGGCGCTGTATGCGACAACGCCGGAAGATGTTGAGAAGTTGCTGGAAAAGGTCGATCCAATCTTTCCCCGTGATCGGGTGCACATTGCGCAGTTCGGTCCGAGTGTCGGCGCATTTCTCGGACCTGGCGCCATGGGTGTGGCTGTGTTTGAAGGGATCGATTGAACAATGCCATCCGTCAAGATCGTCGTCGATTCGACTGCGGACATTCCTGCCGATGTTCGCGCTGCGTACCATATCCATGTCGTTCCTGTGCTGTTGCACCGCCATGGAGAAACGCTGCGCGACGACATCGACATCAGTCGCGATGAGTACTACCGCTGGATCGCGGAGCACGACGAATTGCCCACGACTTCGGCGCCGTCGGTTGGGATGTTCGAGGAAGCATTTCGCGAATTGACCAGTGATGGCAGTGCGGTGCTGTCACTCAGCGTAGCTGCCGGTTTGAGCGCTACCTACAGCGCCGCTGTACAGGCAGCGCGTCTGGTTGAGGGGGCGCGCATCGTCTGTGTGGATAGCCACTCGATCGCGATGCCCATCGCCTACCTGGCGCTCGCCGCTGCGCGCCGTCTCTCGCAGGGCGCCACACTCGATGAGGCAGTTGAACTGGTGGAACGCCTGCGCAATCAGACGGTCGCGTATGTGGCGCTCCAGACATTGCGCTATCTGGAGCGCGGCGGGCGTATCAGCCGTACACGCGCGTTGCTGGGCACGCTGCTCGATGTAAAACCGATCCTTGAAGTGCGCGACTCGCAGGTGCTGCCGGTCGAGCGGGTGCGTACCTGGCGTCGCGTCCCGGCGCGTTTGCTGGAACTCGCACGGGCGCGCGGCGCGTATCAGGAATTGAGCGTCGTCTACACGACCGACCACGCCGAAGCCGAATCTCTGGCGGATGCCTGCGCCAATGAAGGATTACTCGTCCGCGACCGTATTCGCACCGTGCAGATTGGCGCGGTGCTCGGTACGCATATGGGACCGGGAGCGCTCGGCATCACCGGTCTGCTGGCGTCATAAGACGACCCTATGGACGGCAAAGATCAGATCATTCGCCTGGGCAAACTGCTGGCGGAGGAACAACGCCGCGGCTGCGACGATAGCGCCGTTGACGGCGGTCTGGAACACTTTCTGACCTCCTGGAGGATGGACGCCGGACTGGCGCTGCGCTACGAACCGGTGCAGCAGGCGCTCGAATTGCTCGCCGGATACGCCGTACTCGATCTGCCGACCCGCCGCGCGCGCATCGGCATTGCGCTCGAAGGTCTGCGCGCGCTGTTTCGTACACAGCCGGCGCCGCAATATGCGTCAGCACCATCGTCACCGACATCGACCCGTCGTTCTCCGCGTCCTGCCGCTCCGGCGCGTCCGCTGACGCCTGACTCGCCGCTCGATGATGTGCCGGGCATCACGCGCCAGATGGTACAGTCGTTTCGGCGCCTCGGCGTTCGCACCGTGCGCGATCTGCTCTATCATTTCCCCCATCGCTACGATGATTTCACATCGCGTCGAACCATCGCCGAATTGCAGCCGGGAGCGGTCGAGACGATTATCGCCGAAGTGATCGATGCGCGCACGGCGCCGATGAAAAGCGGCGGTTCGCGGCTCGATGTGCTGGTTGGCGACGAGACCGGCACGCTCAAGGTGGTCTTTTTTCGGCAACCTTGGCTGGCGCAGCGTTTTGTGGTTGGCACAAAGGTTGTGTTGAGCGGGAAAATCGGCGTCTACGACGGGTTGCGCCAGATGGCATCGCCCGAATGGCAACCGTTCACCGATGACGACCTGATCCACGTAGGGCGTCTGGTGCCGGTTCACCCGTTGACCCGCGGACTGGTCGAGCGCAGTGCGCGTGCGCTGATCAAACAGGTGGTCGATCGCTGTGCACCGATGCTGGAAGATCATCTGCCCCCCGCGGTGCTCGAGCGAACCGGGTTGATGCCGCTGTCGCAGGCAATCGCACAGATTCATTTTCCCGACACTCACGCAATGCTCGAACAGGCGCGTCGACGCCTCGGGTTCGACGAGTTTTTGTTCATCCAGCTCGGTGTGCTGCAACGCAAAATGATCTGGCAGGCGCAACGCGGGTATCCCATCACGCGCTGCGACGAGGTGCACGAAGCATTTCTCGCACGACTGCCGTTCGAACTGACCGGCGCCCAGGTACGCGCCATCGAAGAGATTTTTGCCGATATGGAGCGTCCCGTGCCGATGGCGCGCCTCTTGCAGGGCGATGTCGGCAGCGGCAAAACAGTCGTTGCGGCAGCTGCCGCGCTTCAGGTCATTGCAGCTGGCTATCAGGCAGCGCTCATGGCGCCGACCGAAATCCTGGCAGAGCAACATTATCGCAGTTTGCGCGCATTGCTTGGCAGCGTCCCGGTTCCCCGCGATCAACGTCACACCCCGGACGAGAACGATCTCGACCCCGAACAACGCGAACGCCTGGAAGAGATCAGGCGTATTCTCGGTATGAGCGGCGATGATGACCTCGATGGACGCGGCGTGCGGGTGGCGCTGCTCACCGGCAGCCTTGGCGCAAAAGAACGACGGCGTGTGCTGGAAGGGATCGCGCGCGGTGACATCGACCTGATCGTCGGCACACACGCACTGATCACCGACCATGTACAGTATGCCGCGCTCGGACTGGCGATCGTCGACGAACAGCATCGTTTCGGCGTCGAGCAGCGGCAGCGACTGAAAGACAAAGGGTACAACCCCCATATGCTGGTGATGACGGCGACCCCCATCCCCCGCACGCTGACGCTGACCATCTACGGCGACCTGGACGTGTCGGTGCTCGACGAGTTGCCGCCAGGACGCCAGGAGATCAAGACACGCTGGATCACCACAGTCGAACGCGACAAAGCCTATCGCCACATCCGGCGCGAAGTCGCCAAAGGGCGGCAGGCGTTCGTCATCTGCCCGCTGGTCGAAGAGAGCGAAAAAGTCGATCTGCCGTCCGCGGAAGAGATGCACGCCACACTGTCACGCGATGTCTTTCCCGATCTGCGGGTGGCGCTGATCCACGGCAAAATGCTGCCGCGCGAGAAGGATGCGGTCATGATCGCCTTCCGCAACCACGAATACGATATCCTGGTCGCCACTGCCGTCATCGAGGTTGGCATCGATGTCCCCAATGCAACAACGATACTGATCGAAGGGGCGGAGCGATTCGGTCTGGCGCAGTTACACCAGTTCCGCGGAAGAGTCGGGCGCGGGGTGCATCAGAGTTACTGCATCCTCGTGTGCGACAAAGAGCAGAACGAGGTGACACGCCAGCGCATGGAGGCGATGGAGACGATCAGCGATGGCTTCCGTCTGGCGGAGATCGACCTGCAGCTGCGTGGACCCGGCGAGTTCTTCGGCACTCGACAGAGCGGTACGCCCGATCTCAAAGTGGCGCAGCTGACCGACGTGCGTCTGCTCCAGACGGCATACCGCGAGGCGCAGAAGATCCTGGCGGACGACCCGCAGCTCGAGCGACCTGAACATACCCTGTTACGCGCAAAGATGGACGCCTTCTGGGTCGATGCCCTGCCGGCAGGGTAGCGCGACAACGAGACATCGCGTGATGATCGCGCCACAAAGGCCACACCTGTCGATCTCGCCTTTTTGCCTGTGCAGGCGCCGGTTCATAATCGGGGATTCGGGTGAAACCTCCGTGATCAAGCATCGACTGCGAGAGGGCATTAGCGTGCGTCACGAGACGCCGCCCCGCCGACGCAGACATCCATTTGTCACCCCAGGTGTGACCCGTTGCGCGAAGCAGGCTATTGAGATTTAGTCGGCATTGGTGTAATATAGAAGGTGCAGCCCTGAAATACGACCACTGGATCGCTTCTCCGCTCTACAGGGTATCCTGATGAGTTTAAAGACCGACATTCCAGGGATGGATCGCCCGATCGAAGAGTATGTCGAGCGCTGGCGTCGTCGCCAGGCGATTGAACGCGAGCGCAACCGGCGACTGGCGCATCGGGCGCGGTGTGATGCCGGGCGCATTGCAGCAATGCTGCGCGAGAAGTTTGGCGCAACGCGCGTCATTCTGTTTGGTTCGCTCGTGACAGAGCGCTTCTCTGCCAGCTCCGACATCGATCTGGCCGTGGATGGTCTCGCGCCTGCCGACTACTTTCCTGCACTGGCGGAAGCTGGCAAACTGACCGATTTTCCAGTTGATCTGAAGCCGCTCGGCGAATTGTTTCCGCACATTCGTCATCGTGTGCTGGCAACGGGAGAGGATCTGTAACCGTCACGTTGTGAGAAATCTCTATGGCTTCGAACTCGACGAAGAGCGGATTGAACGTCTGATTGCGCGCTATTCTGTTGTTTGGAGACAGGTCGAAGCCGATTGCCAGCGCTTCGTCGCCTGGTTGGAGACGCTTGCCGACCAGCTGTCCGCCGGCTAAGCGTGCGCCACTACTCCGCACCTTGCATGTGTCTGGTTCACAGCGCCGTAAAACGAATGTTGTCCCCATCGCTGCCCTTCGTTGCTGTCTGTGACTGCCGGTAACTACTGAACGATATCTCGTTGTGTGGAACAATGACAGGAGGGGAACATGCCGCGGGTGATCGTGTTCGATGTGAACGAGACGCTGTTGGACATGCGCGCGCTCGATCCGCTTTTCATGCGGATATTCGGGGTTGCGAGCGCGCGCCAGGCGTGGTTCAACCAGGCGCTTCAGTCGGTATTCGTAACGACCATTACGGGTGAGTATGTGAACTTTACGAAGATCTGGGCAACGGCGCTGGACATGACTGCGGCGCGCTACGGAACGCCTCTCTCAGCAGACGATTGCACCGCCATCCTCAACGGCATGCACACATTACCGCCCCATGCCGATGTTCCTGCCGCACTCGAACGTCTGCGCTCCGCCGGTTTGCGGCTGGCGGCGTTGACAAACTCGACCGAGGAAGTTGCGATAGCGCAGTTAACGAATGCCGGCATTGCAGGCTTCTTTGAGAATATTTTTTCCGCCGATATCGTGCGGCGTCTGAAACCGGCGCCGGAACCGTATGAATATGCCGCAACACGTCTCAATGTTCCGATTGGGCGCATCCGCATGGTTGCCGCGCACGCATGGGATATTGCCGGAGCGTTGCGCGCAGGTTGCGCCGCTGCTTTCGTCGCGCGCCCGGGCATGGCGCTCGATCCGCTCGTGCCGCGTCCCGATATTATCGGCACGGATATGACGGAAGTTGTCGATCAAATCCTTGCGGCTGAACGTCCATAACACGCTTTCTTCTGCCATTTCAGACTGGATCTTGTCACACGAGACTTTCGGGTGCGTCTCGATACAACGCTGTACGCGGAGTGGTCACGTGCAACTTAATACGACAATGAGACGTCGCCAGATGATCGCACCACAAAGGCACGAAGTCCATGCTTGGCGCCTATCCGAATAATGCAGGATACCAAAAAACCGCATCCAGAGTAGCGCGCAGCGCGTACCGAAGGAGCGGTTTTTCGGACAGGCTCAGTACTATCGGCTAGTGGCTGCGTATGCGCGGATCACGGGCGCCCTTCGGTCAACGAATGACCAACGAAGAGTAGGGGCACGGCGGCGCCGCGCCCCACCCGCACCGCCGCGCCCCACCCGCACCGCCGTGCCGCAACCGTACCGCCGGGGGCGCGGGCGTCCC
>FWWL01001045.1_pt1 | contig 69436 bp, 59 predicted proteins | sample 2228331 | NCBI WGS metagenome assembly FWWL01 (sample SAMEA103939775, study PRJEB20133) | metagenome
CAGGTTGTCTCCCTCGAGATCCCTACCCGTACCGCAAGCGCGCGCAGCGCCTCCTCCGTCCGCCGCTGCGCTTCATGCAGCTGCCGCTGTCCCTCCACCGGCGCCGCCCAAGCCCTCTGACATGACACCCTGACACCCACCTCCGCGGGAAAAACTCCACCAAAACAAACGCGCACCCCGGGGTTTTTCGCACATGGGGTCTGACCCCAGGGGTCAAAGCACAGGGGTCAGACCCCAGGGGTCAGACCCCGGTCCTGCGTCTGGGTACGACGGGCCAGGGCGGGGTGGCGGCGCAGCCGGGAGACCAGCTCCGCCACCACCTCGTACCGGCCGAAGGACGGCATCAGGTACACGCCCACGACCCGGTCCGCGATGGCGTCCAGCAGCTCCGCGGCCAGGCGGAGCCCCTCCTCCCGGCCCCGGTTCCCGGCCCGCGCCATCCGCTCCCGCACCCAGTCGGGGATGTGGATCCCCGGCACCTCGTGGTGGAGGAACTCCGCGTGCCGGCTGGACTGCAGCGGCAGCACGCCCACCAGCATGGGGAGGGGTGGGGAACCCACCCGCCGGAGGTAGTGGTCCAAGGTCTCCGGCTCGAAGACGGGCTGGGTCATGATGAAGTCCGCCCCGGCTTCCACCTTCTGGTCGAGCCGGCGCATCTCCCGGTCCAGGGTGTCCGGGTGCATGTCGAAGGCCACGCCCACGCAGAAGGAAGTGGGCTGGCCCACGGGCTTGCCTGCCAGGTCCACCCCCTCGTTCAGCCGCTTGAGGATGCGGACCAGCCCCACGGAGTCGGTGTCGTACACGGCCGTGGTGGCAGGGTAGTCTCCGGCCCGGGGCGGGTCTCCGGTGAGGGCCAGCACGTTGCGGACGCCCAGCGCGTGCAGCCCGATCAGGTCCGCCTGCAACGCCATCAGGTTCCGGTCACGGGTGGTGAAGTGGATGATGGTCTCCACACCCACCTGCTGCTGGATGAGGACGCAGAGGGCGGAGGCGCTCATGCGCACCCGCCCCAGGGGGCTGTCGCCCACGTTCACCACGTCCGCGCCGCGCTCGTAGACGAGCCGGGCGCCCAGCAGGTCCTTGGTGGGGTCGGTGCCCTTGGGCGGGTCCACCTCCACGCTGATCACGAACTCGCGGCCCAACTTCCGGCTGAGCTGGCTAGCGCCCTCCGGCGGCACCCGCGGCTCAGGCCGCCGCGGGAGGGTCACCACCACGCGCGGCCCGGGCGACGGACGCAGGTCCCGGACCGCCTCCGCCACCGCGGCGATGTGCTCCGGTGTGGTCCCGCAGCAGCCGCCCACCACCCGCGCGCCCAGCTCCGCCATGCGGCGGGCGTGCTCCGCGAAGTACCGGGGCGGGGTGGAGTACACGTACCGCCCCTCCACCCGCGCGGGGTAGCCGGCGTTGGGCATGGCGGTGACCGGCACGCGGGCGACCTGGACCATGGCGGCCACCACGTCCACCATGGGCAGCGGTCCCGTGCTGCAGTTGGCCCCCACCGCGGCCACTCCCAGCGGCTCCAGGGCCCGCACCACCTCCGCGGGCGTGTGGCCCCGCAGGGTCCGGCCTTCCTCGTCGAAGGTCATCTGCGCCACCACCGGCAGGTCGGTGGCGTCCCGGGCCGCGCGGACCGCCACGCACAGCTCGTCCAGGTCGGAGAAGGTCTCCAGGAGGACCAGGTCCACGCCGCCCTCCACCAGTGCCTCCACCTGCTCGCGGAAGGCTTCGTAGGCTTCCTCCGGGGTCACGAGGCCGAAGGGCTTGAGGGGCTTACCGAGCGGCCCCACGGAGCCCGCCACGAACACGGGCACCCCGGCCACGTCCCGGGCTTCCTTGGCCAGCTTGGCGCCCGCGCGGTTCAGCTCCCGGACCCGCTCGCCGAGCCCCTTGGCCCCCAGCTTGAACCGGTTGCCGCCGAAGGTGTTGGTCTCCACCAGCTCCGCGCCCGCCCGGATGTACTCCACGTGGATGCCGACCACCAGGTCGCGGTCCGTGACGTTCACCAGCTCGAAGGGCCGGTGGAAGGGCACACCTCGGGCGTACAGCATGGTGCCCATGGCGCCGTCCGCCACCAGCACCCCGCGGGCGAGCCGCTCCGCGAAGGGGTTCACCCCGCCACCTCCACCTCCGCGCCCCAGTCCACCGGACCGACTTCCGGGAAGCGGGCCAGGGCGTCCTCCAGGACCTTCTGGATGCGGCGCAGCGCCTCCGGGGTGGTGCCCTCCGCGCGGACCACCAGCACCGGCTGGGTGTTGCTGGCCCGCACCAGCCCCCACCCGTCCGGGAACAGCACCCGGGCGCCGTCCACGTCCACCACCTCGTACCGCTCCTTGAACTGGCGGACCAGCTGGTCCACCACCGCGAACTTCCGGTCGTCCGGGCAGGGCACCCGGACCTCTGGCGTGGCGTGGTACCGGGGGACGTCCGCCAGCAAGGCCGACAGGGGCCGGTCCGTGCCGGACAGGATCCGCAGCAGCCGTGCCGCGGCGTACACCGCGTCGTCGAACCCGTAGTACTCGTCCGCGAAGAACATGTGGCCGGACATCTCGCCGGTGAACACGGCACCGACCTCCTTCATCTTGGCCTTGATGAGGGAGTGGCCCGTCTTGTAGAAGAAGGGCCGGCCACCGAGCCGCCGGATCTCGTCCACCAGCGCCTGCGAGCACTTCACCTCCACGATGGCCTGCGCGCCGGGGTGCTTGGGCAAGATCTCCCGCCAGAACAGGATCATGAGTTCGTCCCCCCACACGATGCGGCCCCGGTCGTCCACCACCCCGATCCGGTCGCCATCGCCGTCGAAGCCGATCCCCACGTCCGCCCGCTCCTCCAGGACCACCCGTATTAGGTCCTGCAGGTTCTTGGGGTCCACGGGGTCCGGGTGGTGGTGCGGAAAGGTGGGGTCGCTGTCGCAGTACAGCTCCACCACCTCCACGCCCAGCTCCCGCAGCACCGCGGGCGCCACCACGCCCGCGGTCCCGTTGCCGCAGTCCACCACGGCCCGCAGCCGGCGCGGTCCCAGCTGCACCCGCTCTCGGATGGCCGCGCGGTAGGCGGGCTTCACGTCCACGGCCTGCAGGCGGCCCTTCCCGCGGGCCCACACCCCCGCCTCCGCCAGCCGCCGCACTTCCTGTATCTGCTCCCCGTACAGGGTGCCGAACCCGTGCGCCAGCTTGAACCCGTTGTACTCGGGCGGGTTGTGGCTGGCGGTGACCATGACCCCGCCGTCGATTCCCAGGTGGACGCGGGCGAAGTAAAAGACGGGGGTGGTCACCAGGCCCACGTCCGTGACCTCGCACCCGGAGTCCACCAGGGCGTCCACCACGGCCCGGTGCAGGTCCGGGGAGGAGGTGCGGTTGTCGTGGCCCACCACCACCCGCAGCGCCTCCGCTCCCGGCGTCCTCTGCCGCAGGTACGCCACGAAGGCCCGCGCCACCCGTGCGGCCACCTCCGGCGTCAGGTCCCGTCCGAACACGCCACGGATGTCGTACTCACGGAAGATCCCTGCGGGCACCATGCACGCCTCCTGCGTCTAGACCATTGTACCTGCGCCGGCCCGTCAGCGGAGCGGCTCCGGGACCGCCTCGCGCACCCGCCCGGAAGGCACCACCTGGACGTTCACCCACAGCTGCTGCTGGGGGACGCGGTAGGTGACCGACACGTCCACGCAGTCGCACAGGCGGCCTGCGTGCAGCTCCAGCTCCTCGAAAGACGCAAGCGTGGCGTTGTACTTGGCGAACACCCGGAACCGCCACCCCCCGTCCAGGGCCGTGTCCACCGCGCCCAGCACCCGCACGTGCTGGGGGACTGCGTCGTACTGCAGCCCCACGTCCAAGCGCCAGGAACCCGTCTGCCGGTAGCCGACCGTCACCGCGGCTTGTCGGGTGGGCGCGTCGAACAGGAACGGCGTGGCGCCGTACGCCTCGGTCCACGCGTACGCCAGGTACACGGAGGAGCGGGCGTCGAGCCGGACGTCCAAGGAGGCTCCCAGGCTGGGGACGAGCAGGGTCCGGTCGCGGTACAGGCTGTACCGGGCAGAAGCGGACAGTCCCACGGACCACACATCCGCCAGCCGGAGCGGTGGTAGCCCGAGGCCCGCGGACACCTCGGCCTTGGGGCCTTCCGAGCCGGTGACCCGCTCGCGGTAGTGGCCCAGGGACAGTCCCGCCACCAGCGCACTGCCAGGCCCCAGCGCCACGGCGGGCGGGCTGTACCGCAGCTCCGTGGTGTCCACGGGCCGCCCTTCCGAGTCCCGCACGGTCCCCACGGTGAGCTCCGCCTGTCCGCCCCCCAGTGCGGCGCGCAGGGTGTTACGGAACTCGAACCCGAAGGCGGTGTTGTAGCGGCCGTAGGCCTCGGCTTCCACGTCCGCCAGCCGGTACGGGTAGCGCAGGGCCACCCAGTAGCCGGACAGCGCGTCGTAGCCCGCCTGGGGCGAGGGGAAGTCGCGGCGCGCGCGCTCGGGGTCGATGCGGACCTCGTACCGGGGTAGCGTCAGGACAGGTGTGCCCCCTACCCACAGGGTGGCGTCCTCCGCGACCAGGCGGTCCGCCCACCGCACGGTCACCCGCCGGGCGGTCACGCGGAACAGAGGAGAGCTCGGGTCGCAGAAGGTGGCTACCGCGTCCACCGCCACGGCCAGGGCGGGGCCCAGCTGGGCCTGGCGGGCCTGCAGGTAGGCGGCCTCCGCGGTGACTCGGGCGTCGGTGGCCGCGACCTCCTCGGTGTCCAACTGGTACCGCACCTCGGAGGCCACGAGCCGCTGGTCCCCGCGGGCCACGCGCACGTCCCCCCGCAGGAGCACCTCGCGCCTGGCCAGGTCTGCGAACAGGTAGTCGGCGGACGCCCGGGTGTCCCGGTACAGCAGGCGCACGTGCCCGGCGGCTTCCACCGTACGCGCTACGGTGTCGTAGGTGACCCGGTCCGCCTCCACCACTAGGGGCTCCCCTTGGGCGGCGGCCGGGGACACGGTCCCGAGGATCGCCAGGGCTACCAGCAGCGCGGCGGACCTGCGCACGGGTTCCAGCATACCTGCTGCAGGGAGGCTCCGTCGCGCGGCCGAGCCTATAATGGCGGCGTGGAACTGTTGCTGGTCTCCAACGGACCAGGCGAGCTGGCAGGCTGGGTCTTCCCCCTCGCCCGGGCCCTCCGGCGGCTGCGGCCCCAGGTGGCGCTGCAGCTGGCGCTTCCGCCGTGCCAGTACGCCACCGGGCGCGAGCTCGAGGTGGCCACGCGGTCCGGGCTGTTCGACCGGGTGTACCCGCCGGCGGAGGTCGTCCGCTTGGCCCTAGGGGGCCCTGCTCCCAAGAGCAGTTGCGTGGTGCACGTGGGCGGAGACCTGTGGTACGCGGCGAGGTTCGGCCGCAGGGCGAGGTGTCCCGCGGTGGCGTACGTGGAGCGGGACCTGGTGGCGCGGCGCCACACTCCCTTCGCCCGCATCGCCACCCACACGGAGTCCCTGGCCCGACTGCTGGTACGGAAGGGCGTCCCGGAGGCAAAGGTGACGGCGGTGGGAGACTTGCGGGCGGACGCCGTGGAGCCTCCCGAGCCTGACGGACAGGGAACGCGTGCTCTGTTGCTGCTGCCCGGGTCGCGGCCCGGGATCTTCCGGGACCTGGCCCCGCTCATGCTGGACGTAGCAGCCCAGGTGCGCAGCCGGCTGCCAGACGTGGAGGTGGGCCTGGCCCCTTCTCCTTTCCTGCCGGAGGAGGTGGTGCACCGCGCGGTTTCCGGCCACCCGGTGACGGTGGCGTGGACCCCTGAGCAGCGGCGCAAGCTGTTGGGGCGGACCGCTCTGGCCCTCGCGCTGCCGGGGACGTCCAACGTGGAGCTGGCGCTCGCAGGGATTCCCATGCTGGTGTGGCTGCCCCTGTACGCTCCTGCCCGCATCCCGGTGGACGGGCTGCTGGAGTGGGCCGCCCGGGTCCCCGTGGTGGGTCCTGCGCTCAAGGCGCAGGCGGTGCGGCGCGGTCTGCGGCGCATACGGTACGTGAGCCCGGTGAACGCCGCGGTGGGGGAGGCGGTGGTGGAGGAGGAGGTGAGCGCGGCGCCGCCGGCCGCGGTGGCGTCCCGGGTGGTGGAGCTGCTGGAGGACCAGGGCCGGTTGGACCGGATGCGGGAACGGCTGCGGGCGGACTTCCGCCGGCCGTACGGGGCTTCGGACCGGCTGGCCCACGTGGTGCTGGAGCTGGCGTCGTGAGGATCCCAGGCGTGCTGCGGGAGGTGGCCTGGCCGCACCGAGGCCTGCTGGCCGCGGCGGTGGCCTGCGTGCTGGCGGCCACCGCCGCGGGGCTGAGCGTGCCGCTGCTGTTCCGCGACCTGGTGGACCGCATCATCGCCACCGGCGACCTGGGACTGCTGCGGAAGCTGGCGGTGGTGGGCCTCGTGGTGTTCCTGGTCCGGTCCGCCTTCCTCTACGGCCAGATCCACCTGAACTTCGCCTTCGCCCACCGCACCACCGCGGACCTGCGGGACCGGCTGTTCTCCCGGGTGTTGCGGTGGCCCGTGGACCGGCTGGGAGGCTGGCACAGCGCGGAGGTGATGTCGCGTGCCCTGCAGGACACGCAGCTGGTGCACACCCACCTGCTGGTGGGCCTGGTGGACTTCGTGGCCACCGCGGTGACCCTGCTCGGCACCGTGGTGATGCTGTTCGTGCTGGACTGGCGCCTGGCCACCGCCACCTTCGCCATCCTGCCCGGCACCGCCCTGCTGGCCCGCCACTTCGGCGCCCAGATCCAGCGGTCCAGCGCCACCGCCCAGCAGCGGGTGGCGGACCTGGCGGCCCGGGTGCGCGACGTGGTCGCGGGCGCCCGCGTGGTGCGGGCCTTCGTGCAGGAGGGACGGGAACAGCAGCGGTTTTCCGCGGAGAACCGGCGGTTGCTGGGCGAGCAGCTCCGCATCGGCCGGCTGGTGGCCCTGGAGGTGTCCGCCATGAGCTTGGCCACCGCAGTAGGGCTGATCGTGTTCCTCTGGGTGGGCGGGCAGCTGGTGGCGGCACGGCTGATGACCGCGGGGGAGCTGGTGGCGTTCATCGCGTACGTGGCCATGGCCATCGAGCCCGGGGTCAGCCTCACGCGGCTGTACAGCCACGCCAGGCAGGCCGCGGCGGCCTTAGACCGCGTGGAGGAGATCCTGCGGGTGCCGGTGGTGGAGGAGCCCACGGGGGCTTGCGACCTGGTGGGGCCCCTGGGGGAGGTGGCCTTCGAGGACGTGTGGCTGGCCTACGAGCCGGGCCGTTGGGCCCTGCGGGGCGTGGACCTGCGCATCCGCCCCGGCGAGCACGTGGCGCTGGTGGGCCCCAGCGGTGCGGGGAAGAGCTCGCTGGTGAACCTGCTCCTGCGCTTTTACGACCCCACGCGGGGCCGCATCACCGTGGGCGGCGTGGACCTGCGGGACGTCCGCACCGACTCCCTCCGGAGGCGGATCGCGTACGTGCCGCAGGAGACGGTGCTGTTCGCGGGGACGGTGCGGGACAACATCGCGTACGGCAAGCCCGAGGCGTCCGTGGAGGAGGTGGTGCGCGCCGCGGTGGCCGCCAACGCGGACGGGTTCATCCGCGACCTGCCCCGCGGGTACGACACGCACCTGGACGAGGCGGGGCTCAGCCTCTCGGGCGGCCAGCGCCAGCGGATCGCCATCGCGCGGGCGCTCTTGTTGGACCCCGAGCTCATCGTGCTGGACGAGGCCACCTCCTCCCTGGACACGGAGTCGGAGGCCCTGGTGCAGGAGGCCGTCGACCGGCTGATGGCGGGCCGCACGGCCCTGGTGATCGCGCACCGCCTGAGCACCGTCCGCAGGGCCCACCGCATCGTGGTGCTGGCGGACGGCCGGGTGGTGGAGGAAGGCACGTACGACTCCCTGCTGGCCTCCGGAGGCCTGTTCCGGGCCCTGGCGGAGGGGCAGCTGCTAGCGGAACCCCTGCCGGAGCCAGCACCGAGGTGACGCGGGTGCGGCTGTCCGTGGTGGTCCCCACCTACAACCGGTCCCACGTGCTGCGGGTGTGCCTAGAGGCTCTGGCAGCCCAGACCCTCCCGCCCGGCGCGTTCGAGGTCCTGGTGGTGGACGACGGGTCCACGGACGACACCGAGGAGGTGGTCCGCGGATTCGAGCACAAGCTGCGCGTCCGCTACCTCCGGCAACCCCACAACCGCGGCCGCGCCGCGGCCCGCAACCGGGGCATCCAGGAGGCGGAGGGCGACGTGGTGGTGTTCGTGGACAGCGACGTGTTCCCCGTGCCCGGCTTCCTGGAGGCGCACCGCTCCGTGCACGCCCGCTGGACCCGCGCGGTGGGCCGAGGACCCCTGCTCCTCACGGAACACCTGGACGACCCCTTCGGAAAGCCGCCCCTGCTCCCTGACCCGTCGCCGTCCTTCCTGGACACCGCCAACGCCTCCGTCCGACGCGAACACCTGCTGGCGGCGGGCGGGTTCGACGAGGAGTTCCGCCACTACGGGTGGGAGGACGTGGACTTGGGCGTGCGGCTGCGCCGGATGGGGCTGCGGCGGGTGTTCACCCGCCGCGCCCTCGCCTACCACTACCAGGCGCCGCCCACGGAGGACAACCTGGCGGAGCTGCTGCGCAGGGAGGAGGAGCGGGCGCGCATGGCGGTCCGGCTGCTCCGCAAGCACCCCGGGATCGGCACGCGGTTTCTCGTGCAGCTCACACCCCTGCACGCCCTGGGTGCCTTCCTGTTGACCGCGGGCGGGGCGTTGAACGAGCGAAACCTCGGCTCGGTCCTGAGGTGGCTCCGCAGCCACCGCCTCGCGCACGTGGTGGCACGGCTGGCCTTGAACCGCCACTACCAGAACGCCCTGTGGCGCGCATGGATGGAGCTGTCCCGCAGCCCCGCGTAGGCCTCACCCACCGCCTGGCGGAGGCGCGGGTGGCACTGCTCTGCGCCACCGCGCTGCTGCTGCCGTTGGGGTACGTGCTGGCAGCCGCGGTCCCGCTCCTCCTGGTGTGGGTGGCGGAGTGCGTTTCCGGCCGCCGCTGGCCGTGGGAGCGGACGCCCGCAGACCGGCTGCTGGCCCTGTGGGTGTTGGTGGTGGCAGCTACCGGCGCTCTGTCTCCCAACCCCGACTTGGCCGTACCCAACGCGGCCTTGCTGGCGCTGGGGCCTGTCTGCGGCCTCGCACCTGCCCTGCGCGCCCTGCGGGAACGGCCCGGCCTCCTGCCTCCGGTGTGTGCGGCTTGGGTGGTCGGGGGCGTGCTGGCAGGCGCGTGGGTGGCCTGGCGCTTCCTCCACACGGAGGCCGGCCGTGGGGACCTGCCACAACTGGGCTACAACGCCGCGGGCACCGTGCTGGCCGCCAGCTCCCTGCTGGCCGTGGGGCTGGCAGCGTCGGTGGGCCCGTGGTGGCGGCCTGCCGTGGTGGCCGCGCAGCTGGCGGTCCTGGCAGGGCTTGCCAGCACCCTCAGCCGGGGCGCGTGGCTGGGCTGGTGCGCGGGGGTGCTGTGCTTCGCCTGGCTTTCCGGGCGGGCTGCCCGCAGGGCGGCCCTGGGACTGTTGGTTTCCGCGCTGGTGGCCGCGGCCGTCTACCCGCCCGCGCGGGACCGGGCCCTTTCCGCCCTGGACCCTGCCCGCAACCAGGACCGCGTGTTGCTGTGGGCCGCTTCCGTGCGCATGTGGGCCGACCACCCGTGGACCGGGGTAGGCTTCGGGGCCTTCGTCCGGGCCTACCCTAAGTACCGGCTGCCGGGCGACCCCAACGCGGCACCGCCCTTCGCCCACAACCTGCCCCTGAGCCTGGCGGTGGAAACGGGGGCGTTCGGGCTAGTGGCGTTCCTGGTGTTCCTGGGCAGGGTGCTGCACGTGGGCCTACGGGCCGCCTTGCGGCCCCCACCGGGGTGGGCTACCCTGCTCCCCGCGGTGTACTCCGCCCTCGTGGCGGTCCTGGCGCAACAACTGGTGGACGGGACGCTGCAGTCCTTCCACCTGGGGATCGGCTTCTGGCTGCTGGCGGCAGTCCTCCTCTCGCGCTCCGGTATTCGGGAGGTCCCTCCAGCTTGACCCGGGTTTCCGTGGTGGTACCCGCGCACAACGCGGCGGCCGTGCTGCCGACCACGCTGCGGTGTCTGGCCGCGCAGGAATACCCAAAGGACCACTACGAGGTGGTGGTGGTGGACGACGGGTCCACGGACCACACCGCGGAGGTGGTCCGCCGTGCCGCGGGAGAGGTGCCCCTGCGGTACGTCCACCAGCCCCAGCGCGGCCGGGCGGCCGCGCGGAACGCCGGCGCGCGGGCAGCGCGGTTCGAGGTGGTGCTGTTTTTGGACGCGGACGTGTGGGCGGAACCAGGGTTGCTGGCGGCCCACGCGCGGCACTACCGGGACGGCGCGCGGGTGGCAGTCCAGGGCCCGAGCCGGACCCACCCGGCCAGCAAGTGCAACCCGTTCATGGAAGTCAAAGAGATCCTGCCGGACCTCACGCCCCGCCGCCGGCACGACCTCTCCCCTTACCACGTGATCACCCGGAACTTCTCCCTGCGGGCGCTGGACCTGTGGGCGGTGGGCGGGTTCGACGAGTCGTTCGTGGGCTACGGGTGGGAGGACATCGAGTTGGGCCTCCGCCTGCGGCGCGGGGGCGTCCGCCTGCGGTGGGAACCCGAGGCGCGGACGTGGCACTACCACGTGGAGGACCTCGCCTCCGCGCGGCGCAAGCAGGTGGAGGCAGGTCGGGGAGCGGTGTACTTCTGGGACAAGCACGGACGGCCGTGGGGCCTGGGGATGTTCCTGGAGCTGCACCCCCTCGTGCGGCCCCTGAAGTGGCTGGTGTACCGCAGCGGGGTGCTGACCCCGGGGGTGGAGGCCACCCTGCGGCGGGCGGAGCGGGCGTTGGAGCACGCCGTCGGCCTGCGTCGGAAGCTGTGGCTCTTGGTGGCCAGCGAGTGCTACAACCACCTGCTCTGGCACGCCTACTACGAGGGCGTGTGGACGGCCCTGGCAGAGGGAGCCCCACGGGGCACACATCAGGGGTGAGGTCCTCCCCCGGCCTTCCTGGAGGGCAAGCGGTGCGGGTCCTGGTGGTGTCCAACGGGTACGGGGAGGACGCCATGGGCGCGGTGCTGGCCGCCGCGCTGCGGGAACGCGGCGCGCAGGTGGCCGCTTACCCTCTCGTGGGTACGGGGCACCTGTACGAGCCGCGCGGCGTGCCGCTCCTGGACCCCCGGCGGACGCTCCCCACGGCCGGGTTCGGCTTCCGGACGGGCCTGCGGGCCGCCTGGAAGGACCTGCGGGCCGGCTGGCTGCGGCTGACCGCGGCCCAGCGCCGGACCCTGGCCAGCCGCCGGGGCCTGCAGGACGTGGTGGTGGCGGTGGGCGACGTGTTCTGCCTGTGGATGGCCGCGGCCGCAGACCCCCGCGGGGTGGTGTACGTGCCCACCGCCAAGTCGGAGCACAACGACCCCCACCGGGCGTTCGAACTGGCCCTGGTCCGCAGGCTGGCCCGGGCCTCCTTCCCCCGGGACGAGCGCACCGCGGAGCGCTTCCGGCAGGCAGGACTTCCGGCGGAGTACGTGGGCAACCTCATGATGGACTGCCTGGAGTTCCGCGGCGAGGACTTCGGGATCCCGACCTCCGCACCCGTGGTGCTGCTCCTGCCCGGGAGCCGCCAGGACGCGTCCGCCAACTTCGCCTCCCTGTGCCGGGTGGTGCGGGAGGTAAGCGCCGCGCGTCCGGACGTGCACTTCCTCGTGTGCCTTTCTCCCACCGTGGACCCCCACGCGCTGGCCCGTGCCTCCGGTGCCGCGCTCGTGTGGGACTCCCTCCTGGTGGACACTGTGCGCGTACGGTGGACCCGCAACTTCGGCGACGCGGTGTTGCGGGCCTGGGTGGTGGTGGGCATGGCGGGGACCGCCCACGAGCAGGCGGCAGGCCTCGGCAAGCCCGTGGTGGCGTACCCCGCAGGCGGCGTGCAGTTCACGCCCAAGTTCCTCCGCATGCAGGCCAGGCTGCTGGGCGAGGCGGTGGTCCCGGTCCCCGGTCCCCAGCAGGCCGCGGCGGCGGTGCTGCGGTTGCTGGCCGACCCGGAGGAGCGCGGGCGGCGGGGGCGAGTAGGTCAGGACCGCATGGGACCTCCGGGTGCCGCCCCGCGCCTCGCGGAGCGGCTGATCAGCCTGGCCGGCCGGTAGGAATCCACGCCCCGACTGTCCAACCCCCTCCACAGGCCACGCGCGGAGGGGAGGCGGTGGCGACGTCCCCACACCAAGGTCCCGCAGGGTGGCGTGACCGGGACACCCTGGACTCCCTGCTGTGGAACTACGCGGAGTTCGACACCCCGGAGGAGGTGGACGCGGTGTTCCGGGCCCAGCGCCGGCTGAGCGTGGGCCACGGCCTGCTGTTCCTCCTAGGGACCGCCCTGCTGCCCGTGCTGCACGTGGTCTGGCCCGCGTGGACCACCAACCCGGTGTGGGGCGGCCTCACCCCCGCCTTCATCGCCGCCACCCTCCTGTACCCGTTGTTCTGCATCGTGCTGGCGGCCTCGTACACCATGCGGGCCAACCGGCTGGACGAGGACCTCCTGGGCCGCACCCTGTGGCGGGAGGACGCCGCGGGGGTCCCCTGGGACGTGCCGCGCGCGGGAGGGCAGTAGGGTGCAGACCGTGGCCCTGGTCACCACCCTGCTGGTGCTGGCCGCGGCGCTGTTCGTCTCCTGGCTCGTGCGCCGGCAGACCAGCACCAAGGTGGAGTTCTACCTGGCGGGACGGACCGTCAGCGCCTTCCTGAACGCCTCCGCGGTGTGCGGGGACTACTTCAGTGCCGCCTCCTTCCTCGGTGTGGCGGGCGCGGTGTACGCGTCCGGGCTGGACGGGGTGTGGTTCGGGGTGGGCTTCGCGGGCGGGTTCGTGCCGCTGCTGCTGTTCGCCGCCTCCCCCCTGCGGCGGTTCGGCGAGTACACGCTGCCCGACTACTTCGCCGCGCGGTTCGAGTCCAGCGCGGCCCGGCTGCTGGCCGTGGCCCTGGTGCAGCTGGTCGTCCTGTTCTACCTGGCGCCCCAGATGGTGGGGGCGGGTACTGCCTGGGAGCTGCTGGTGGGGGAGGGGGTGTTGGGACTCAGCCCGTACGCCACCGGCGTGGTGGTCACCGCGGTGGCCATGATGGCCCTCAGCGTCCTCGGTGGGATGCGGGGCATGACGTGGAACCAGGCGCTGCAGTTCTGGATCATGACCTCCGCCATGGCCCTGGTGGTGGCCTTCGCCCTGGCTGCGGGATTCAGCTACGCGAAAGCGCTGCGGGACCTGAGTGCCGCGCCTTTGGTGAACCCCGAGCGGTGGCGCGTGCGGGCGCTGTTGCAGGCGGACCCCTCCGGCAGGACGGCCGCGGACCGGGCCCGGTCGGTGATGAGCGACGCCTACTGGCGCCAGTACGTGGAGCCGCGCCTGCGGGACCCGGAGGCGGAGGTGGTGGTCCTGATGCCGCAGACGAGCAAGCTGCGCCCGGGCCCTGCGGTGTTCAACCAGCCGGGCCACCTGTACTCGCCTTTGGACCACGCCTCCCTCCTCCTGACCCTGGTCCTGGGAACCGCAGGGCTACCGCACGTGGTGATGCGCTTTTACACCAGCCCCAGCGGACCTCTGGCGCGCCGGAGCACCGTGTACGTGATCCTCCTCACCAGCGCCTTCTACTGGCTGGCCACCACCGCGGGGATCGCCGGCCGCGCCCTGACCCCCGGGGCGGTGGCTTCCAGCCGGGTGGCGCTCCCCTTCCAGGTGGTGGAGGGGCTGCTGGCCCACCCCGACCAGGTGTTGCTCCTCCTCGCCCAGACCCTGGGGGGCGGGCTGCTGTTGGGGTACGTGGTGGCCGGGGCGTTTGCGGCCATGTTCTCCACCATCAGCGGCCTGCTTCTGGCCTCCGCGGCGTCCTGGGGCCACGACGTGTTCGAGCAGTTCCTCCGCCCGCACGCTCCGGAACGCGCGCGGGTGCTGGTGGCGAAGCTCGCCCTGGTGGCCATGGCGGTGGGCGCCATGCTCATCGGGCTGTCGTTCCCCCGGGTGGCCTTCTTCCGGGCGTTTCCCGCGGTCATCGCCCTGATGGTGAGCTGGGCTTTTGCCATCTCCGCCAGCGGCCTGGTGCCCGTGTTGTTCCTGAGCCTGTGGTGGAAGGGCGTGACCCTGCGGGGTGCGTTGGCCGGGATGCTGGCCGGCGGCGGGACCTCCGTGGTGCTCCTGGCCGCGCACCTGCTGCGGGTGGTGGAGGCGTACCCCGGCTGGCTGGCGGGCCTGCCCGTGGGGCCCGCCCTGCCCACCCTCGTCAGCGCCCCGCTGGCGTTCGCCATGGTGGCGGTGGTGTCGTGGCTGGACCGGAAGAACGTCCCGCCCCACGTGGACGAGATCTGGCTCCGGCTGCACGGTACCGCCCGCGAGCGCCAGGAACGGCTGCTGGACCGGCTGGTGGGCCGCGCGGCGTTCGCGCGGTAGGCGTCACTCTTCCCGCAGGCCCAAGGACCTCCGCACCAGGGGAGCCATGCCGCGGCTCACGGGGACCTCCGTCCGCTGGGCGTCGTCCACCACCAGGCTGATGTTGCCCTTGAAGTACGGGACCACTTCCCGGACCTTGGCCAGGTTCACCAGGAAGCGCCGGTGGACCCGCATGAAGCCGTGCGGCCGCAGCCGCGCCTCCAGCTCGCGCAGGGTGAACCGGCACTCCAGACGGTCCCGGTGTAGCTTCAGGTACACCTGCTCGGCCTCCGCGTAGGCGAACACCACCTCTTCGGGGGCGACGAGCACGGTGACGTCGTCCCGGTGGGCGGGGATGCGGGGCGGGGAGGGCGTGCGGCCGGGCTCCGCCACCGCGGTCCGGGCGCCTAGGCGCTCCAGCACCTTCGCCAGCCGTTCTTCGTCGAACGGCTTGAGCAGGTAGCCCGCGGCGCCCACGTCGAACGCGTCCACCGCGTACTGGGGGTACGCGGTGGTGAACACCACCCGGGGCCCCTCGCGCCGCGCCAGCTCCCGCGCCAGCTCCAGCCCGCTGCGGCCAGGCATCTCGATGTCCAAAAACACCACGTCGTACGGGAGCGCCTCGATGAGTTTCCGCGCCTCGTCCGCGGTGGCCGCCTCGCCCACGATCTCCACGTCCGGGAACTGCGACAGCTGCGCGCGCAGCTCCTTGCGGGCGGGGTACTCGTCGTCCACGATGAGGACCCTCACGCCACCCCTCCCCACCGCAGCAGGTCAGCGACCGTGTTCGCGCCGAGGCGGACCGCCAGGGCCACGAACAGCTCCGCGGTGGCCAGCGCGTCGCTGGCGGCATCGTGTCGGGGGTACGCGGGCAGGCCCAGGGCCGCCCGCGCCCGGCCCAGCTCCAGCGGCACGGGGGCGGTCCCCAGCCACCGTAGGCGGCGGTCCAGGTGCTGGAGCAGACGGACGGTGTCCACCACCAAGGGGTCCGGCCAGGGAAGCCCCCGCGCCCGGTAGGCGGCGTGCAGGACCGGCAGGTCCACCTGGCTCCCGTGCACCACCAGCACCCCTTCCCGCAGCCAGCCGTCCGCCCGACGCAGGACCTCCTCCAGAACCAGCCCCCCCGCCACCTCCTGTGGGACCAGCTGGTGCGCCTCCGCACCCGCCCACCGCGCACCCCTCCCTGGCCGTACCCTGGCCCGGAACAGCTCCCCGTACCGGACCACCCCATCCCGGACCGGTACTGCGGCCACCTCCACGATGCGCGCGTGCCGCGGGTCCACCCCCGTAGTCTCCAGGTCCACGGACCAGTACACCGCCTCCCGCCACGGCACCGCGGCCCCTGCGGCCCGCGCCCTCGGTTTCCCCCTACCTCCCTCCGCCAGGCTCAGGACCCACCACACCGCCGCTCACCCCCACAGGTAGAGGTGGTACCGCCGGCGCAGCCCCTCCTGGAGCTGCCGGGCCACCCACAGGCTCTCCCGCAGCCGCCGGGCCTCCCAGCCAGAGAGCCGGTCCACGAACACCTCGTTGCCAGGCCGCTCACCCCGGGACAGTGCGTCCAGCTGCGCTTGTAGCCGCAGCCGCAGCCCGAACGCGAAGGCGTCGGCCGCCGCGGTGGCGTCCTCCTCCGCCACCAGGCCCGCCTCCGCCGCCGCCTGCAGCCGGTCGAAGGTGTTGCGGGCCCGGCTGCCGGCTGCAAGGGCCAGGACCCGCGCCGCGCACACCAGGGGCGCCACCAGCCCCGCCTTCAGGTCCACCCTGCCCTGGCGGGCCCGTACGCTGCGGAAGGGGCCCAGGGGGACCGTCATCCCCACGCAGGCCTTCGCCATGTGCCCCAGCGCCACGGGAGACCCCCGGGCGGACCCCAGCACCCGCTCCAGGGGCTCCAGCGAGAGTTCCCCCGCCACCGGCCGGAAGTCCGCGAACACCTGCAGGTTCAGGAGGTTCTCGGCCTCCGGCTCTGCCAGCCACTTGGTGAACAGCCGCGCCCACCCGTCCAGGGAAAGCCGCCAGCGGGTGGCCATGTAGCCGCCCGGGCAGGGCGGAAACCCGGCGGCCCCCAGACCCTCCGCCACCGCTTCCGCCAGGGCCTGGAAGTACGCGTCTTGGTGTGGGTCCGCGGTGACCAGGAAGTTGTCCTGGTCTGTGGGCAACACCTGCTCTTCCCGGCCCTCTGACCCGCACACCGCCCACGCGTAGGCGACTGGCGGAGGCCCTACTCGGGCATGGGCGTCCTGCACGAGCCGGCGGCACAGGGCGTCGTGCAGGTGGGTCACCGCGCGGCACACGTGTCCGACCTCCAGCCCGCTTTCCAACAGCGCCCGCGCAGTGCGGGCCACCTCCTCCGCGTACCGTCCCACCTCCCCGCCCTCCAGCCGCTTCAACAGGAACAGCGGGCTGTGGGCCTGGAGCCGGACCAGGTCCGTGTCCGTGACCATCCCCACCACCCGGCCGTCCCGCACCACGGGCAGGTGGTGGACTCCCAGCTCCAGCATCCGCAGGACCGCGGAGAAGATGGGCGTGCTGGCGTCCACGGTGTGCACCGGAGCGCTCATCACTTGGCTCACCGGCACCTCTCCCCCGAGGCCACGGGCCAACACCCGCGTCCGCAGGTCGCGGTCTGTCAGGATGCCGGCCAACGCGAACACCGGGAGCCCCTGCGCCTCAGGCTCCCGCCGGGCCACCACCACGGAGCTCACACCCTCCCGGGCCATGCGCTCCGCCGCCTCCCGACACTGGGCGTCGGGTAGGACCCAGACCAGGCTCCGGCGGACCAGGTCTCCCACGGGCAGCAGCGCGCCGGAGGTGACCTCCTCCGGAGCGGGACGCGCCGTCAGGGCGTCCACCACCTCCGCGGGCCACCGGTACAGAAGGGCGTCGTCCTCCGCCCACGCCTCCACGGGCGCGGCGAACACGCCCCGACGCCCCCCGAACACTTCCGCCTCCTCCAGGTGGGCGGTCGCCCCAGCCTTGCGTACCCGGACCGACCCTTTGCGGACCACGTACACGTGCCGCGCGCTCGCGGCTGCGTCCACCACCTGCGTGTCCCGCGGCACGAACACGACCTCCAGCGACCTCGCCAGCTGCTCCAGTTCTCGCTCGGACAAGGGTCCGAATGGCCGCACGGCGCGGACGAAGGCGACCGGTTCCACGTCAGCGCATGGGCAGGCGCAGGTGGACGGTGGTGCCCTTGCCGGGAGCGCTGTCGATCTGCAGGCCGTACGCGTCCCCGTACAGCCGCCGCAGGCGCTCCGCCACGTTCGAGAGCCCCACGCCCCTGCGGTTGCCCCTGCGGTCCCCGTTGGGCGGCCGCGGCCGGAGCAGCTCCGCCACCCGTTCCGGGGGCATGCCGACCCCGTCGTCCCGCACCGTGATGTGCATCCGCAGGGTCAGCAGGTCCAGCCGCGCCCGGATCTCCACGGTCCCGGGTCCGTTCTTGGGACCGATGCCGTGGCGGACCGCGTTCTCCACGATGGGCTGCACGGAAAGTGCGGGCACGCCCACCTTCAGCACCTGCGGGTCGATGTCGTAGGCCACCCGCAGCCGGTCCCGGAACCGGGCCTGCTCGATGAACAGGTAGTCCCGGATGTACTGGTACTCGTCCGCGAAGGGGATGATGTGGCCCTGCAGCTCCATGTTCATGCGGAACAGGTCCGCCAGCCGGAGCAGAATCCGCCGGGCGGTCTCCGGGTCGTCCCGCAGGTAGCTGACCACGGTGTTGAGGGTGTTGAAGAAAAAGTGGGGGTTGATCTGCGCCCGCAGGGCACGCAGCTCCGCCTCCGCGGCCAGCCGGGCCTGCTGGTCCACCTGCGCCAGCTCCAGCTGCATGGCCAAAAACCGGGCGAACAGCTCCGCGGACCGCGACACGTCGTCTACCGCGGGACAGCTGGGGTCCACCACCAGGGCCAGGGCGCCCAGCACGTCCCGCCGGTGCGCCAGGGGGTAGGCGACCGCCAGAGCCCCGGGGAGGGGCCGACGCTGCGGCCTCGCGGAGGCCTTGGCCGCGCCCACCACCTCCCGCACCGCCTCCCGCAGGGCGGGGTCTTCCGCCCCCGGGCCGGACACCGCCAGCAGCTCCTCCCGGTCCGCCACCGCCACGGCCCGCACCCCCTCGAGCCGGGCCAGCATGTCCGCGGTCTGGTGCGCGGTGTCCCGGTTCAGCCCGTCCCGCAGCAGCGGGAACGGCTGCGGAAGGCTCGGCAGGCCCCGACGGAAGCCCACCTGCGCCACGCTCAGCCGTGCCACCACCACCGCCAGAACCGCGTTGAACAGGGCCAGGGAGACCGCCAGGGAGACCGGGTCGGCGCGGAGGAGGGACTGGAGCACCATGGTCTCCAGCACCGTCAGCAGCCCCGCGCTGGCCGCAGCGATCCGCAGCACGCCCCACCTCGCTGCGAGTCTACCTCCTATGTATTATGGCCACCCCCGTTGGCCTCCTCCCCCGTCCGCCCCCGATCTTCTACCGGTCACCTCCCCGGTGACCGTCACTTTTCCTCCGCTCACCTCCGGGTCCTGACCGTTGGCCGACGGTTTGCCACGGCCCACCGCCGACGGCCGCCCTCTCGCCTTGTTTCCCTTGCCAAGGGCCACCCGGCGCGCTAACCGGGAGCCGGGGGTCGGCCTCCACATCGCACCCACAAGCACAACACGTGTCGCCCTGTACGGGCGGAAAGGGGGGAGGTACGTGGCAGCGCCTGTCGAGCACCCCGAGGAGCACCTGCCCGAGGACCACAAGGCCTGGTACTGGGACCGGCTGGTGCGGGTCACCGCCGTGTACTTCGTGCTGTGGACGGTGATCGCCGTGTGGTGGCACATCCCCGCGCCGCACGCGTGGCGCAACGTCCTGCTGTTCGGGAACATGCCCCTGCACTGGTACCTGGCGGCGTTCATCAGCATCTGGGTGGGGGTTTTGCTGATCTTCGTCTACCACGCGGTGATGACCCGGGTGGACGAGGCGTTTCGGGCCCGCGCCCTGGAGGACTGGGACCGCCTGCCCGAGGACGTGAAGCTGAGCTTGAGGCTCGCGGGCGCCACGCCGAGCGGCGCCCAGCGGCCGTGAGGAGGGAGCCATGCGGGTCCACCCGGACGTGTACCGTGTCCTGATCCCCAGCGTCCTAGGCTACGTGCTGATCATCCTCCTCGCCGCCGCCCTGTTCGGCCCCAAGGTGGCCTCAGGGTGGATGGTGATCGGGTCCATCCTCATGTACATCGCCATCGCGTACGTGGCCCGGGGCACCACCGCACACGCCCTGTACGTGGCCGAGCGGAGGATCCCGCCGGTGGTGAACGGGGCCGCCACCGCCGCGGACTGGATGAGCGCGGCCAGCTTCCTCAGCATGGCGGGTGCCATCGCGCTGCTGGGCTACGACGGCCTGCCGTACATCATCGGCTGGACGCTGGGGTACACCATCCACGCCTTCTTCATCGCCCCGTACGTGCGGAAGTCCCACACGTGGACCGTGCCCGACCTGGTGGAGACCCGCGCGGGTGGGTACGGGCCGGCCCGGGTGATCGCGGTGATCATGCTGTTCATCACCTCCCTCACGTACCTCACCGCCCAGTTGGTGGGGGCGGGCGTGGTGTTCAGCCGGTTCCTGGGCATCCCCGCGCAGGTGGGGGTGTTCGGCGCCCTGTTCGGCATGGGGATCTACGCGGCCAGCGGGGGCTGGAAGAGCATCACGTGGACCCAGTTCGCCCAGTACATCGTCCTCATCGTGGCGTACCTGGGGGCCGCCTTCCTGGTGGCCAGCATCGTGGGGATCTGGAAGCCGCTGCCGTGGTTCGGGTACGGGGAGCTGATCCAGGCCCTGCAGGCCCGGGAGTCCCAGGCGGGGCTGCCGCCGTGGACCACGCCCTTCGCCAAGCCCTTGGGGGGAGCGGCGGGACAGCTGAACTGGATCCTGTCCGCCCTGCTGCTGATGCTGGGCACCATCGGCCTGCCCCACATCCTGATCCGCTCGTACACCACCCCGACCGCCTCCGCCGCGCGGTTGAGCGTGGGCTGGGCGCTGTTCTTCATCGGGCTGCTGTACTGTACGGCGCCCATGTACGCCGCCATGGCCCGCTACGCCTTCAGCGGGCTTTGGGGCAAGCCCATCGCGGAAGTCCAGAACGTGCCGTGGGTGGCCAAGTTCCTCCCCACGGGGCTGATCAAGATCGCGGACGCAAACGGGGACGGGCTGCTGCAGCCGGCGGAGCTGACCTTCCACGGGGACATCGTGGTGATCGGGATGCCGGACATGTGGAACCTGGCCTGGTGGATCGCCCCCTTCGTGGCCGTGGGCGGGCTCGCGGCAGCCCTCAGCACCGCGGACGGGCTGCTCATGGTGATGGTCACCGGCATCACCCGGGACATCTACCACCGCTTCATCAACCCCAACGTACCGGAAGCGGTGGAGGTCCGCATGACGCGGGTGCTGGTCATGGTGCTGTCCGTGGCGGCCAGCTTCCTGGCCTTCCTGGCCATCTCCGACCCGCGGTTCGCACTGTACGTGGCCCTGCTGGTGGGCTGGGCCTTCGTGTTCGCCGCCGCCAGCTTCACGCCCGCGGTGGTCCTGGGGACCTTCTGGAAGCGGCTGAACCGGTACGGCATCGTGTGGGGCATGGTGGCGGGCATGGCCACCGCGCTGCCGTACGTGCTGGCGGTGGGCGTGTTCCAGGCCCCGCCGGTGTCGCTGTTCGGCCAGCCCATCGGGACCATCGGCTGGGGCTGCATCGCCTTCGCGGTGAACCTGGTGGTCTCGGTGGTGGTCTCGCTCCTCACGCAGCCCGAGGGGGAGGCGGTGATGCGGTTCGTGGACCGCATGCGGCTGCCGGAGCTGGCGCCGGCCCCCGCGGTGGCCGGCGGCTCGCAGGAGGCCGACGAGGGGGAGGCCCGGTGACCCGAGCGGGGAGGGCCGTATGGGCCTGCAGTTAGTGCCTCCGCAGGCCAAAGCTATGGTGGAGGCCGCCCGGGCGGACCCGGAGGGGTTCTGGGCCCGGGCGGCCTCCGCGCTGCCGTGGTTGCGGCCCTGGGAACGGACCTACCGCCGGGAGGGGGCTTCCTTCCGCTGGTTCGAGGGGGCCCTGACGAACCTGTGCGCCAACGCCCTGGACCGCCACGTCCAGGCCGGCCGGGCAGGCCAGGCGGCCCTGGTGTACGCCAACGAGCGGGGCGAGCGGAGGGTGCTCACCTACGCCCAGCTGCTCCACCACGTACGCCAGATCTCCGCGGCGCTCCGTGGGCTCGGGGTCCGGAAGGGCGACCGCGTGACTGTGTACATGCCCACCTGCCCGGAGGCCATCGCCCTCATGCTGGCCTGCGTGCGCGTGGGCGCGGTGCACTCCGTGGTGTTCGCGGGGTTCGGTGCCGGCGCTCTGGCGGACCGCATCCGGGCGAGCGGCTCCAAGCTCGTGTTCACCGCGGACGTCACCTACCGGAAGGGCGCCCAGGTCCCCCTCAAGACGGTGGTGGACGAGGCCCTCCGGCAGGTCCCCGGCGGGGTGGAGCACGTGGTGGTGCTGGAGCGGACCTCTGAGGGGGTGCCGCGGGAGCCGGGCAGGGACCTGTCCTGGGACCAGTTCCTCGCAAAGGCAGCCGGCCAGAGCGCGGAGTTCGAGCCCATGGAGGCCAACGAGCCCGCGTACATCCTGGCCACCTCCGGCACCACCGCGCGGCCCAAGCTGGCGGTGCACACCCACGGCGGCTACCAGGTGGGCATCCACGCGGCGGGGAGGTGGTGCTTCGGGCTGAAGCCCGAGGACGTGTGGTGGTCCACCTCCGACATCGGGTGGGTGGTGGGGCACAGCTACATCGTGTACGCGCCCCTGCTGCACGGCTGCACCACGGTGGCCTACGAAGGCGCCCTGGACTTCCCCGACCCCACCACGCCGTGGCGGATCGTGGAGGAGTTCCGCGTGACCGGTCTGTTCACCTCCCCCACCGCGGTGCGGCTGCTCATGAAGTACGGGGAGGAGGCGGCCCAGGGGTGGGACCGCTCTTCCCTGGAGCGGGTGGTGTGTGCGGGGGAAGTCCTGAACCCGCCCGCGTGGGAGTGGCTGCAGAGGCGGGTCCTGGAGGACCGGGTCCCCGTCATCGACCACTGGTGGCAGACGGAGACCGGGGGCCCGGTGGTGGGCAACCCCTACGGGGTCGCCATGGTCCCCATCAAGCCGGGGTCCGCGGGGATCCCGCTTCCGGGCATGGAGGTGGCGGTGATGACCCCGGACGGGCAGCCGTGCGGTCCCGGAGAGCGCGGGATTCTGGTGATCCGCCGGCCCTTCCCCAGCCTGACCCCGACCCTGTGGGGGGAGCCCGACCGGTACGCCCAGGACTACTGGTGCCGGATCCCGGGTCAGGAGGTGTACTTCACCGGAGATGCGGCGCAGGTGGACCAAGACGGGTACGTGTGGTTCGCGGGCCGGGCGGACGAGGTGATCAAGATCGCCGCCCACCGCATCGGCACCGTGGAGGTGGAGACCGCCTTCCTCAAGCACCCCGCGGTGGCGGAGGCGGGCGTGGTGGGCCGGCCGGACGAGGTCCGGGGCGAGGTGATCTCCGCCTTCGTGGTCCTCAAGCAGGGCCACCGGCCGTCCCCGGAGCTCCGGCGGGAGCTGGTGGAGGTGGTGCGCGGGGAGCTCGGCCCCGTGGCGGTGGTGGGGGAGGTGAACTTCGTGTCCATGCTCCCCAAGACCCGCAGCGGGAAGATCATGCGCCGCGTCCTGCGGTCCGTCATCCTCGGCAAAGACCCGGGGGACATCACCACCATCGAGGACGAGGGCTCCGTGGAGGAGGCCCGGACCGCCTGGCAGCAGCTGCAGGCGGAACTCGGGAGGGGAAGGCGACCGGATGGGCGAACTGACTCTCGTTAACCAGCCAGCACGAGGGGAAAGGGGGACGGCATGGACACCATGCAGACCCAGGCCACCATCGCGGCCCTGCTGACGGAGGACCGGCGGTTTCCTCCCCCGCCGGAGTTCGCGGCCAAGGCGAACGTACGGGACCCGGGGGTGTACGAGGAGGCCGAGCGGGACTACGAGGCCTTCTGGGCCAGACTGGCGGAATCGGAGCTGGAGTGGTTCCGGAAGTGGGACCGGGTCCTGGAGTGGAACCCGCCGTGGGCCAAGTGGTTCGTAGGCGGCCAGCTGAACATCTGCTTCAACTGCGTGGACCGCCACACCCGGACCTGGCGGCGGACCAAGGCGGCCCTGGTGTGGGAGGGAGAGCCCGGGGACAGCCGCGTGCTCACGTACCTGGACCTGCACCGGGAGGTCCAGCGGTTCAGCAACGTCCTCAAGCAGCTGGGCGTGCAAAAAGGCGACCGGGTCACCATCTACATGGGGATGGTGCCGGAGCTACCCGTCGCCATGCTGGCCTGCGCCCGCATCGGCGCCGTCCACAGCGTGGTGTTCGGAGGGTTCAGCGCGGACGCCCTGGCCGGCCGCATCCAGGACGCCCAGGCGAAGGTGCTCGTCACCCAGGACGGGGCCTGGCGGCGCGGCCAGGTGGTGCCCCTCAAGCAGTTCGCGGACCAGGCCCTGGACAGCTGCCCGTCGGTGGAGAAGGTGGTGGTCCTCCGGCGGGCCGGCAACCCCGTGGACATGAAGCCCGGGCGGGACCTGTGGTGGCACGAACTGGCAGAGGCGGCTTCGGCCACCTGTCCCCCGGAGCCCCTGGACAGCGAGCACCCCCTGTTCATCCTGTACACCTCGGGGACCACGGGCAAGCCCAAGGGCGTCCTGCACACCACCGCGGGCTACCTTTTGGGCGTGCACATGACCAGCCGGTGGGTGTTCGACCTGAAGGACGAGGACGTGTACTGGTGCACCGCGGACATCGGGTGGGTCACGGGGCACAGCTACATCGTGTACGGCCCGCTGAGCAACGGGGCCACCTCCGTGATGTACGAGGGCGCTCCGGACTGGCCGGACAAGGACCGGTACTGGCGGATCGTGGAGAAGTACCGGGTCAACGTGCTGTACACCTCCCCCACCTTCATCCGCACCGCCATGAAGTGGGGGCCCGAGTACCCGAAGCGGTGCGACCTCACCAGCCTCCGCCTGCTGGGGACCGTGGGGGAGCCCATCAACCCGGAGGCGTGGATGTGGTACCGGGAGAACGTCGGCGGAGGCCGCTGCCCCATCGTGGACACGTGGTGGCAGACGGAGACGGGCATGATCCTGATCACCCCGCTGCCCGGGATCACCACCACGAAGCCCGGGTCTGCCACCGTCCCCTTCCCGGGGGTTGCCGCGGACATCGTGGACGAACAGGGCAACCGGCTCCCGCCCAACACCGGCGGCTACCTGGTCCTCACCCGGCCGTGGCCGGCCATGCTGCGGACCTTCTGGGGGGACCCGGAGCGGTACGTGCAGGTGTACTGGAGCCGCTTCCCCGGCAGGTACTTCACGGGGGACGGGGCCCGGCGGGACGAGGACGGCTACTTCTGGATCCAGGGCCGGGTGGACGACGTGGTGAACGTGGCGGGCCACCGCCTGAGCAACATCGAGATCGAGAGCACCCTGGTGGCGCACCCCGCGGTGGCGGAGGCGGCCACCATCGGCCGCAGCCACCCCGAAAAAGGGCAGGCCATCTCCGCCTTCGTGGTCCTGCGCAGCGGCTACGAGCCCACCGAGGGGCTCCGGCAGGAGCTGCGGGAGTGGGTGGCGCAGAAGATCAGCCCCATCGCCCGGCCCGACGACGTGTTCTTCTGCGCGGACCTGCCGAAGACCCGGTCCGCCAAGATCATGCGGCGGCTGCTCCGGGACATCGCGGAGGGCAGGGCCCTGGGGGACACCACCACCCTCACGGACCCCGCGGTGGTGGAGCAGATCAAACAGCGGTACGTGGCAGAGGGGAAGGAGGAGGCGTAGCCGTCAGGGGGCGGCCTCCCAGGTCGCCCCCTCCCCCACCACCCAGAAGGCGGCCGACCACGCCCGACCCGCGGTCCGGCCCAGGCACTCCACCCGCACGAACCCGTCTTCGGGCCCAGGTTCGTACCGCGCAAAGCCCCGCGGGACCTCGAGCTTGAGCCGGTCGTGCGCGTCGTAAAACCGCACCCGGGCCGCGTCGCTTTCCACCACCACCACCCCCTCCCGCACGCAGAACCGGGCCTGCGGGCCGGTGGTGGCGTACACCGCCCCGCGGCGGAGGGCGTCCCGCAGGCCGTCTTCCGTCACGCCCACGGTCCGCACCACCACCCAGCCCAAGCCGAAGTGGCCGTCGTGGTGGAAGTCGTCGGAAGCCACGGGGAAGACCGGGTGCGCGGGGCCGTGGGCCCGGACGGCCTCCACCCACCTGCGGGTGTCCTCCTCCGGGTCGGAGTGCGGGTTGTAGACCTCCACGAACCGGACGCCGCGGGCACTCCGCACCCGCCGGCGGCTCCACCCGCCCGTCCACAGGTTCCCGGCCCACGAGGGGTGGTTCAGGCCCGCCACCCCTCCTTCCGCCTCCACCGCGGCCAGCAGCCGCAAGACCTCCCGGTGGCGGGGGACGGACCGCACCAGCAGGCAGCCCACGTGCGGGCCCAGAGGCCGCACGGGCCTGGGCACCGTCACCTCCACGCCTGGCACCACGCAGAACTCCGGGTCAGAAAGCGCGGACACGTCCGCCGCCACGTCGTGGTCGGTGACCGCGAGGAAGCTGAAGCCCGCCGCGCGGTAGCGTTCCACCACCGCGGGGGGCGGGTAGCGGCCGTCGGACCGCGTGGTGTGGCAGTGCAGCTGCGCCTTCCGGTCCCTGCCCGGGACCGCGTACGGGTCCAGGACGCGCACCCCCTTATTGTGCGGGATGGCAGGACGGAAGGGTAGAATGGCGCTAGGTGCCATGCGGGTGCGGATGAGGCTGTACGCGGCGTACCGGGAGGCGGTGGGCCGTCCGGTGGTGGAGCTGGACCTGGACGGCTCCCCCACCGCGGACGACGCCTGGCAGCAGCTGGTGGCACAGCACCCGGCCCTGGCCCGGCTGCCCGGCCCCGCGTTTGCGGTGGGGGACCGGTACGTGCGGCCAGACCACCCCCTGCGGGAGGGCGACGAGCTCACCCCCATCCCGCCCGTGAGCGGCGGCAGCGTGCACGTGGCCGTGGTGCACGACCCCATCCGGGTGGACGCCCTGCTGGACCGGGTCCGCCACCCGCGGGCGGGCGCGGTGGTGCTGTTTTTGGGGACCGTGCGCGACCACGCGGAAGGGCTGCGGGTCCTGCACCTGGAGTACGAGGCGTACGAGCAGCTGGCCGCCGCGGAGATGGAGCGGATCGCCAAGGAAGCGACCCAGAGGTGGCCTTTGGTGGCCCTGGCCATGGAGCACCGGGTGGGCCGGTTGCAGGTGGGGGAGGTGAGCGTGGCCGTGGCGGTGTCCGCGGCCCACCGCAAGGAGGCCTTCGAGGCGGGCCGGTTCGCCATCGACACCCTCAAGGTCCGCGTGCCCATCTGGAAGAAGGAGGTGTGGGAGGGGGGAGCGCGCTGGGTGGGCTTGGAGGGAAGCCCGCGCTGACGCGGTCAGGAGGAACACCGCCCGCCTGCCGCGTACTGTAGCCGCGATGGGGGCCGAAGTCCCGCTGGTGGACGTGGTGCTGAGCGTCAGCCACCTGACCCTCCGGTTCGCGGGCGTGGTGGCGGTTTTCGACGTGTCCTTTGCGCTGCGCGCGGGCGAGCTGTTGGGCATCATCGGCCCCAACGGCGCGGGGAAGACCAGCGTGCTGAACTGCATCAACGGGTTCTACCGGCCCCAGGGGGGCCGGATCACCTTCCTCGGCCGCGACATCACCCACCTGCCTCCCCACACCCGCGCCTACCTGGGCGTGGCCCGCACCTTCCAGAACATCGCCCTGTACCCGCACATGACGGTCCTGCAGAACATCCTTTCGGGCCGTCTGGTGCACATGCGGACCCCGCTGGTGGGCTGCGGGCTGTACTGGGGCTGGGGCCAGCGGGAGGTCCTGCAGCACCGCAGACGGGTGGAGGAGATCATCGACTTCCTGGAGATCGAAGCGTACCGCGACCACCGGGTGGCGGAGCTGCCGTACGGGATCCAGAAGAAGGTGGAGCTGGGCCGGGCCCTGGCCATGGAGCCGCGCCTGTTGCTGCTGGACGAGCCCATGGCCGGCATGACGGTGGACGAGAAGGCGGACATGGCGCGGTACATCCTCGAGCTGCGGGAGGTCCACGGCCTGCCCATGATCCTCATCGAGCACGACATGGGGGTGGTCATGGACCTGTGCGACCGCCTCATCGCCATGGACTACGGCCGCAAGATCGCGGAAGGACTGCCGGAGGAAATCCAGAACCACCCGGACGTGATCCGCGCGTACCTGGGGGAGGAGCACGGGGTGGCCGAGGGGGTGGGTAGGTGAGCCCGCAGACGGTGGCCGAACGCGCCGGGGTGGCCCTCTCCCCGGAGGCGGTGCGGGAGTCCCTGCAGGCCCTGGACACCTTCCCCAAGCGGCTGGTGCACAACGCGGAGCGGTTCGGCGACCGCGTGGCCTTCCGGGAGAAGGAGTTCGGCATCTGGCAGGAGATCACCTGGCGCCAGTACCTGGACCACGTGCGGGCGTGCGCGGGCGGCCTGCTGGCCCTGGGCATGCGGCGGGGCGACGTGGTGGCCCTCATCGGGGACAACCGGCCCGAGCTGTACTACCTGGCCATGGCCACGCAAGCCCTGGGGGGTGTGTCCTGCGGCATGTACCAGGACACCCTGGCGGACCAGCTGGCCGAGCTGCTGGACTTCTCCGACGCCCGCTTCGTGTTCTGCGAGGACCAGGAACAGACGGACAAGGTCCTCAGCATGGAGGACCGGCTGCCCAAGGTGGAGCGGGTCATCGTGGACGACTGGCGGGGCATGTGGCGCTACCAGCACCCCAAGCTGGTCCGGTTCTCCGACCTGGAGAGCTTGGGGCGGGAGTTCCTGAGCCGCCAGCCCGACCGGTTCCTCCAGGAGGTGGCCCAGGGCCGGGGGGACGACGTGGCCATCTTCTGCCTGACCTCCGGGACCACCTCCCTGCCCAAGCTGGCCATGCTGTCCCACCGCAACCTGCTGGCCCAGGGGGAGAACTTCCTGGCCGTCGAACCCCACGTGTCGGAGCGGGACGAGTTCGCCAGCTTTCTGCCCTTCGCGTGGATCGGGGAGCAGATGATCTCCTACACCCTGCACCAGCTGGTGGGGTTCACGGTGAACTTCCCGGAGGAACCCGAGACCGCGCAGCGCGACCTGCGGGAGGTGGGCCCGCACTTCATGTTCGCGCCCGCCCGCATTTACGAGGGCATCCACTCCTCTGTGGCGGTGCGCATGCTGGACGCGGGTCCCCTCCGCCGGCGGGTGTACGAGGCGGCCATGCGGGTGGCGGGCCGCTGGGTGGACGCAGAGTCCTCCGGCAAGCCGGCACCTCTGTGGCTGCGCCTGGTCTGGAAGCTGTGCTCCTGGACCGTGTACCGGCCGCTTTTGGACAAGGTGGGGTTGGTCCGCATGCGGGTGGCGTGGAACGGTGGGGCTTCTCTGGGACCCGACTACTTCCGGTTCTTCCGGGGCCTGGGGCTGAACCTGAAGCAGATCTACGGGCAGACGGAGATCGCGGGGATCTCGTGCGTGCACCGGGACGGCCAGGTGCGGTTCTGGACCATGGGGGCGCCCATCGCCAACACGGAGATCCGCATCACCGACCAGCAGGAGATCACGAGCCGCAGCCCGTCCGTGTTCCTCGGGTACTACAAGAACCCCGAGGCCACCCGGGAGGCTTTGCGGGACGGGTGGCTGTACTCGGGGGACACCGGGGTCCTGGACCCCAGCGGGGACATCATCCTGTTCGACCGCAGCGGGGACATCATCACCCTGCAGGACGGCACCCGCATTCCCCCCCGGGTGATCGAGGACATGCTGAAGTTCACCCCGTACGTCCAGCAGGCCATGGTCCTGGGGGACGGCCGCCCGTACCTGGCCGCCATCCTGAACATCGACTTCCAGAACGTGGCCAAGTGGGCGGAGGACCGGGGGATTGCGTACACCTCGTACATGGACCTGTCCCAGAAGCCTGAGGTGCTGGACCTGCTGGAGAAGGTGGTCCGGGACACCAACACGCGGCTGCAGGCGGGCTGGCGCGTCCGCGCGTTCGTGTCCCTGTACAAGGAGTTCCACCCCGACGACGACGAGCTGACCCGCACCCGCAAGCTCCGGCGCCGGCACATCCTGGAGCGCTACCGGGACCTGGTGGAGGCGGTGTACGGGGGTGCAGACCGCTTCCAGGCCACGGTCACGGTGCGGTACGAGGACGGCCGGGTGGCCACCCTCCACCCCGTGATGGAGATCCGACGGCTGGGAGGAGACGGGTGACCGCCCGGTTCGTGCTGGAGGGGGTGGTGGTGGGGCTGGCGGTGGGCTCCATCTACGCCCTCATCGCGGTGGGCTTCACGGTGCTGTACAAGTCCACCAAGATCCTCAACCTGGCCCACGGGGAGCTGGTGCTGTTCGGCGGCTACCTGGCGGTGGCGGTCACCACCGCCCTGGGGGTTTTCCCCCTGCCCGCGGCCTTCGCCCTGGGGGTGGCCGTGACCTTGCTGGCCGCCGCGGCCCTGGGCTTTGGGGTGGAGCGGGCGGTGATGCGTCCCCTGTTCGGCCAGCCGCTGCTGTCCGTGATCATCGTCACGCTGGCTCTGGGGTACGTGGTCCGGGGCGTCATGGTGGGCATCTGGAGCGGGGAGACGCGCACGTTCCCGCCCGTGGTCCCCGCCACCGTGGTGCAGGTGGCGGGGGTCCCCGTGTCCCTGGTGGGGGTGTGGAGCGCGGCCGCCGCCGCGGTCCTGTTGGTGGGCTTTTCCGTGTTCTTCCGGTACAGCCGGTGGGGGATCGCCATGCGGGCGGCCTCCAACGAGCAGCTCACCGCCTCCGCCCTCGGGGTGAGCCTCAAGCGGGTGTTCGCGTACGCCTGGGCGTTTGCGGCCATCTCGGGGGCCGTGGGCGGGATCCTCCTGGGGCTGTGGCTGGGCGTGAACTTCGCCTTGGCCTCGGCGGGCCTGAAGGCCCTGGCGGCGGTCATCCTGGGCGGGCTGGACAGCGTCCCGGGGGCCATCCTGGGGGGCCTCCTGGTGGGCGTGGTGGAGACGGTCCTGGGCGGCTTTATCGAGTCGCACGTGCGCGTGGGAGGGTTTCCCCTGCACGGGTTCAAGGAGGTGACGGCGTACCTGGTGATCCTGCTGGCCCTGATGGTCCGGCCGTACGGCCTGTTCGGCACCGAGCACATCGAGCGGCTGTAGGGGGCCGACCGTGACGTACGCCAGGCCTTGCGGGGACTTCAAGACCTCCTACGCGCAGGACATGGCCCTGCTGGACATCCGGCTGTACCGGTGGGGCTTCCTCCTGCTGGCGGCCCTCCTGCTGGCCGCACCTGCGCTGGTGGGCCGGTGGATCTTCTTCCTCAACGACATCGCCATCTTCGGCATCGCGGCCACGGGGCTTTCCCTGGTCATGGGGTTCGCGGGCCAGATCTCCCTGGGCCACGCGGCCTTCATGGCCGTCGGTGCGTACACCTCCTGGTTCGTCACCACCCAGCTGCGGCTTCCCTTCGTGGTGGCGCTGCCTGCCAGCGCCCTGGTGGCGTTCGCGGTGGGGGCGGTGGTGGGGCTGCCGTCCCTGCGCATCAAGGGTCTGTACCTGGCCATCGCCACCCTGGCCTTCCAGTTCCTGGTGGAGTACCTGATCGTCCAGACGGTGAGCGGCATGGGCGGCACCCCGGTCCCCCCCATGGACCTGTTCGGACTTCCCGTCCACACGGAGGCCCGCTTCTGGTACCTGGCCCTGGTGGTGTGGGTGGCGGGCGCGGTGTTCGCCACCAACCTCACCCGCACCCGGGTGGGCCTGGCCCTCATGGCCATCCGGGACCGCGACTACGCCGCCCAGGTGCTGGGGGTGAACCTCCTGTACTACAAGACCCTGGCCTTCGCCCTGGGGGCCGCCTACGCGGGGGTGGCGGGAAGCCTGTTCGCCCACTACAACCGGGTCATCGGGGCGGAGCACTTCAGCCTGGCCCAGTCCATCGACTTCGTGGCCATGCTGGTCATCGGGGGTCTGGGCAGCGTGTGGGGGCCGCACCTGGGTGCGGCCTTCGTCCGCAGCCTCACCCACCTCACGAAGATGGGAGCCCCCCTGCTGGCCGCCTACCTTCCGCTCCTGGGCGGCGCCACCGTGGCCGTGCGGGACATCGTGTTCGGGGCCGTCCTGATCGGGATCCTGGTGTGGGAACCCGGAGGGCTGGCCACCCTCCTGCGGAAGCTCAAGCGGTACGTGGACCTGTGGCCCTTCCCGCACTGAGGCGGGGGACCTACGCCAGCCAGCGCTTCCGGCGCTTGTAGGACTTCACCTCGCTGAACCGACGGCGGCCCGACTTGGTCATCCCCAGGTAGAACTCCCGCACGTCCGCGTCCTCCCGCAGCCGCTCCGCGGGCCCGTCCAGGACGATCTTCCCGTTCTCCATCACGTAGCCGTAGGAGGCCAGCTGCAGGGCCATGCGGGCGTTCTGCTCCACCAGCAGCACCGTGATCTTCTGCTCCTCGTTGAGCCGGCGGACCAGCCGGAAGATCTCCCCTGCCACGATGGGGGCGAGGCCCAGGCTGGGTTCGTCCAGGAGCAGCAGCCTGGGCCTCCCCATGAGCGCGCACCCGATGGCCAGCATCTGCTGTTCCCCGCCGGAGAGGTAGCCCGCCCGCACGCGGCGGCGCTCCCGCAGCCGGGGGAAGTAGCTGTACACCAGGTCCAGGCTGTCGCGCACCGCCTTCGGGCTCAGGGTGCTGCCCACCAGGAGGTTCTCCTCCGCGGTGAGCTCCTCGAACAGGCGGCGGCCTTCCCGGACCATCACCACGCCCAGGCGGGCCACCTCCTCGGGCAGGCGGTTTTCGATGCGCTGGCCCGCGAACTCCACCGACCCCCGGGTGACTTCCCCCCGCTCCAGCCGTACCAGGCCGGAGATGGCCTTCAGGGTGGTGGTCTTCCCCGCCCCGTTGGCCCCGATCAGGGCCGTGATGCTCCCCGGTGCCACGTGCAGGGAGACCCCCTTCAGCACCAGGATGGTGTTCCAGAAGACCACCTCGACGTTGTTGACGGACAGCACCCTACCAGCCCAGCCAGTCCTTCCTCCGTTCCACGGTCACCGTCTCCACCGGGCGGATCTTACCTCCGCGGATCTGCATGATCCGGGTGGTGGTGGAGGGCCGGTGGTCGTCCCGGCTCAGGGTGATGGGGGGTGCCAGCCCGTCCGGGTCCCAGTTGCGGATGAGCTCCAGGGCGCCCCGGATGGACGCCCCCGTGAGGCCCAGCCGTCCGTAGGTGGCCCAGTTGTCCACCACGATCTCCAGGGCCCGCCGCAGCAGGTAGACGTTCAGCCAGCCGCGGATGTACGAGGCGATGTAGGGGCTTTCCACCGTGCCCCACTCGAACTTGGGGACCTCCTTGCCCTCCAGACGGCGGTAGGCGTCGAAGATGGTCCGCATGCCGGGTACCGGCTCCCCGTAGTACGCGTGGGGCGTGCTCCCGTACACCCCCTCCGCGGCGGCCCCGATCCGCTTGATCATGCTCTCGTCGAACCCCCACACGTTCACGAACCAGCGGGCCTTGGCGCCCACCTGTTTGGCGTCCCGGACGGTGACGGACGCGGAGCTGGTGGTCCCCCCGAACCAGGCGAAGTCCGCGCCCTGGTCCCGGATGGCGGTCACCTGCGCCCGGGCCTCCAGGGCCGTGAGGGCCACGATCTGGTCCGGCAGCACCTCAAAGCCCAGCTCCTGCGCGTAGGCCTTGCCCGCGGGGATGGGCGCCCGCCCGTACGGGTGGTCGGGGTACACGAACACGATCTTGGGCCGGGCGATCCCCTCCCGCCGGGCCAGCTCCCGGGCGAACCGCACCACCGCCCGGATCTGGTCGGAGTAGCTGGACACCGGGTAGAAGTTGTACGGCGTCTTGGACGGGTCGTTCAGGTGCGAGGAGTACGAGGCGGAGATGAAGGGGATCTGGTCTGCGGCCACCTGCTCCTTCAGGGCCTCCGTGTCGTTGGTGCCCCAGCCCAGGATGGCCACCACCTTGTCCACGTCCCGGTACTTGCGGTACAGGGCCAGGCTCTCAGGGATCCGGTACGCGTAGTCCGCCCACACGAAGTCGATCTTCACCTTGCCCCGGATCCCGCCCAGCACGTCGTTGATGTACCGGACGTGGTGCAGGGCGCCCTTGTGGTAGTCCACCCCCACGTCTGAGGTGGGCCCTGTGAGGTCGAAGATCCCCCCCACCTTGATGCTGGCCGGCAGAGGGGCCTGGGCGACCGTGGGAGAGGCCAACGCGAGGACAACGAGCGCGACACCCGCAAGCAACCACCTCCGCATGGTTCCCCCCTTTTTTGTGGTGTTGGCACCCATGCCTTCGGCGCGGGCCGGGAGGTCTCCTTCTGCGGGGCTGCCGCGGGCCTTAGGGGATCAGCACCACCTTGCCGAAGTGCTGGCCGGCCTCCAGGTAGGCGTGGGCCTCCCGTACCTCCGAGAGGGGGAAGACCCGGTCCACCACCGGCTTCAGGACCCCGCGCTCCACCAGGGGGAGCAGCTCGTACAGCTCCGCCTTGCTGCCCACCCAGGTGCCGTGCACGCTCAGGGCGCGGCCGAACACGTACCGCACGTCCGTGGAGACCTGAGGGCCCGAGGTGGCCCCGCAGGTGACCAGCCGGCCGCCCCGGGTCAGGGCCTTCACGCTCACCTCCCACGTGGCCTGGCCCACGTGTTCGAACACCACGTCCACCCCCCGCCGGCCGGTGATCCTGCGGACCTCCTGCAGGACGTCCTGCGTCCGGTGGTTCACCGTCTCGTCCGCGCCCAGCTGCCGGGCCCGCTCCAGCTTCCAGTCGTCCCCCGCCACGGCGATGACCCGGGCGTGGTGGGCCTTGGCGATCTGGATGGCGGCGCTGCCCACCCCGCTGCCCGCGCCCCACACCAGCACGTCCTCCCCGGGCCGGAGTCGGGCGTTGGTCACCAGCATGTTCCAGGCGGTGAGGAACACCAACGGGAAGGCCGCGGCTTCCTCGAAGCTCAGGTTGGCGGGCTTGCGCAGCAGGTTCGCCTCGGGGACCACCACGAACTCCGCGTCCGTGCCGTCCCGGTGCTCACCCAGGAGGCCGTACTCCCGGCACAGGTTGTCCCGTCCCCGCAGGCAGAGCTCGCACACGCCGCACGAAATCCCGGGGTTCAACACCACCTCGTCCCCCACCCGCGCGAACCGTACGCCCGGCCCCACCGCGTCCACAACCCCCGCACCGTCGGAGCCCAACACCAGGGGCAGTGGGTAGCGGACCCCGGGGATCCCCTTGCGTACCCACAGGTCCAGGTGGTTCATGGCCGCGGCCTGCACCCGCACCCGGACCTGTCCCGGCCCAGGTTCGGGCACGGGGACGTCCTCCAGCCGCAGGACCTCCGGCCCGCCGTGCTCGTGCACCCGTACCGCCCGCATGGCGCTACCCCGCCACCGCGGCCCGCTCCGCGGACCGGTACACGTCGATCATCCGGAGGTAGTTGGCTTTCACGGACTCGGCGGCGTCCTGGCGGGACAAGTTGCCCTCCAGGTACCCCTTCACCCCTTGGTGCCAGATGGTCCGGCCGATGGCGAACCCCACGTAGCCCGGTACCCCGGCACCCGCCTGCAGCCACCGGACCACCGCGGCCTCGTCCGCCCCGCGGCCCAGCACCACGCACGCCACCTGTAGCCGGCCGCCTGCCCGCACCTGCCGGCTGACTTCCTCGCAGTCCTCCCGCCGGTCCAGCCCCTCGATCTTCCACACGTCGGGCTCCACCCCGGCTTCCTGCAGCTCCCGGACCGCCTGGACCATCAGGCGTGGCCGCAGTTCCCGGTCGTACCGTTCCCCGTCCCCGGCCACCCGCGCCAGCTGCTCAGGGGTCGGCGGGACCAGCAGCTCGAACAGGAACCGCCGCCCGCGGGCGTGCAGCCAGTCCGACAGCCGCCTGAGCCGCTGGACCTGGCGGGCGTTGAGGGCACGGTCCCCTTCCGGGTTGTACCGGACCAGGACCTTGGCGAAGCTGGGGTCGAACGCCTCGATGTGCTCCCCGAAGGCCTCCCCGTACTCGAAGTCGAACTCGTCCTGGCCGCTGCGCTCCACCGGCATGGCGAACAGGTGGCCCCGGGCGCGGGCGTCCTGCGCCACCTCCGCGCCGAACTGCTCGTCCACCAGGATCCCGGCCGCCTCGCGGGGCGCTCCCTGCTCCACCGCCCGCAGGAAGCCCTCGTAGATCACCCGCTTGGCGTCCGAAATCCGCTCGGCGTCCTCCCGCGTGGGCTCGCCCCGGATCCCGGCCATCTTCAGGAACGTGCCCCGGTGGTCGAAGGCCAGAATGTACAGGGGTCGGTCGTACCCGAGTTCCATGGTGAATCCTCCCTTCACGGACTCCGCGGCAGGTCCTCCTCTTCCACCCGCATGCGGCTCGGCCCTTCCACCACCACCCGGCCCTGCCGGTACCACACCACCACCCGCTGGCCCTCCAGGACGCTGGCCCGCCACCGCAGGCGCACGGGGCCCAGCAAGTCCACCCGGCCCGCGGCGAAGTCCGCGGTGGCCCCTTGCGCGACCCCGCGGCCGGAGGGGAACCGGAACGCCACCGGCCCTGCCAGGCGCGCCGTCTGCGCCCGCAGGTCAAAGGACGCGTCCCGGCCCTGCAGGGCCCCCTGCTCGGCCTCGAACCGGGCGGGGGCTGCCACCTCCGCCCGCTCCTCCCGGGTGCGGTAGACCACCCGGCTGCCCGTGGCCTTCACGCCCCCGCTTGTCAGGACCGCGGGTTGCCCTTCCGCCACCGCCACCCCTGTCCGCACGTCCAGCCGCACCCGCTGGGCCGCCAGCGTCCGGCTGCCCGCGCGCAGCTGGCTTGCCCCCTCCGCCTCCACCGCCACGAGCTCCAAGGCGGGGGTGAACCGGATGCGGGCGGTGCTGCTGCGCAGGTCCCCCTCCGGCCCCACCGCACGTACGCCACCGGAAAGGACTCCCAGGCCCGCCGCCCGGTCCAGCACCAGCTCCCGAGCCACCACGGCCCTGTGGCCGTCCGTGATCCGCACGCCCCACGCGTGCAATACACCCCGCTCCGCGTCCAGGTCCATGCGGTCGCCCGTGACCACGAAGGGCGCCGCGCTCGCCCAGCCCGCACCGCACAGGGCCGCCGCGGCCGCCAGGGCCGCGGCCCGCAGCCGCCTCACCCCAGGGTGACCGGCTGCAGGTCGATCTGGGCCCGCTGGAGCCGGCCGCTGTAGTCGATGTACACCGTCTTCCACTCCGTGAACACGTCCAGCACCTGCAGGCCGCCCTCCCGGTGGCCGTTTCCCGTGAACTTGGTGCCGCCGAAGGGGAGGTGGACTTCGGCCCCGATGGTGCCGTGGTTCACGTACACGATGCCCGTGTGGATGTCCTCCACGGCCCGCATGGCCTTGTTGACGTCGCGGGTGAAGATGGACGCGGACAGCCCGTAGCGGACCCCGTTCACCACCTCCACGGCTTCCTCCAAGCTTTCCACCCGGATCAGGTCCGTCACCGGGCCGAAGATCTCCTCCTGCGCGATCCGCATGCCGGGGTGGACCCGATCGAACACCGTGGGCCGGTAGAAGTACCCGCGCTCCAACCCGCCGCCCACCGCGCGCTCGCCGCCCACCAGCACCACCGCCCCCTCCTCGCGCCCGAGGGCCACGTACCGCTCCACCCGCTCCAGCTGCGCCGCGCTCACCAGCGGCCCCACCTCCGTCTGGGGGTCCAGGCCGTGGCCCAGCCGCAGCCGGCGCGCCCGGTCCACCAGGATGTCCGCCACGTCCCCGTGCACTTTGGGGTGCACCAGCACGCGGCTGCAGGCGGTGCACCGCTGCCCGGTGGTGCCAAAGGCACTCCACGTGAGGGCGTCCGCCACCAAGTCCAGGTCCGCGTCGTCCATCACGATGGCCGCGTTCTTCCCGCCCATCTCCAACGACACCCGCTTGCCGCGGGCGGCGCAGCGCTCCGCCACCTGCAGCCCCACCTCCGTGGACCCGGTGAAGGAGATCAACGCCACGTCCGGGTGGTCCACCAGCGCGGCCCCCGCGTCGTCGCCGCCCAGCACCAGGTTCAGGACCCCGGGCGGCAGTCCCGCCTCCTCCAGCACTTCCACGAACTTCACCGCGCAGATGGGGGCTTCCGGTGCGGGCTTGAACACCACCGTGTTCCCGCACACCAAAGCGGGGACGATCTTCCAGGAGGGGATGGCCATGGGGAAGTTCCACGGCGTGATGACCCCCACCACCCCCACGGGCTGGCGCACGCAGTAGGCCGCCTTGTGGGGCATCTCGCTGGGCGTGGTGTACCCGTGCAGGCGCCGGCCCTCACCCGCGAGGAAGTACGTCATGTCGATGGCCTCCTGCACGTCCCCGCGGGACTCCAGCAGCACCTTGCCCATCTCCCGGGTCATGAGCTGGGCCAGCTCCTCTTTCCGCCGCACCAAAAGCTCCGCGGCCCGGAACAGGATCTCCGCCCGCCGGGGCGCGGGGACCTTCCGCCACCGCCCGAAGGCCTCCTTGGCGGCGGCCACCGCGTCCGCCACGTCCTCCCTGCCTGAACGCGCGCACACCCCCAGCACCTCTCCCGTGGCGGGGTCTACCGACTCGAAGGTGGCGCCGGAGCGCGCGGGCTGCCAGCGGCCGGAGATGTAATTCCGGTAGGTCTGGACCATGGGCCCCTCCGTTCAGGAAACCCGCGCGGAAACGAGCTGCCTTGCGAGCTCCCAGAAGGCGCGGGCACCCGCGCTGTCCGGGAACCGCACCACCACCGGCTCGCCCACCTCCCCGGCCTCGCAGATGCGGGGGTCCAGGGGGATGCGGGCCAGGAGGGGCACCCGCAGCCGCTCCGCCAGGGCCCGCCCGCCTCCCTCCCCGAACACCGCCACCGGCGTCGGCCCCTCCAGGTAGCTCATGTTCTCCACCACCCCCGCCACCCGCAGGTTCACCTTCTCCGCCATGCGGGCCGCGCGGGCGGCCACCTCCACCGCGGCCTGCTGCGGTGTGGTGACCACCACCACCTCGGCCCGGGGCAGCTGCTGCGCCACGGTGATGGACACGTCTCCCGTGCCGGGCGGCAGATCCAGCAGCAACAGGTCCAGCTCGCCCCAGTGCACCTCGGTGATGAAGGTGACAAGCGCCTTGTGCAGCATGGGCCCCCGCCAGATGACCGCCTCGTCCCGGTCCACCAGCATCCCCATGGACACCGCCCGCACGCCCCACCGCTCCAGAGGGACGATCATCTGGTCGATGACCGTGGGCCGTCCCTGAAGGCCCAACAGGCGCGGGATGGAGAACCCGTACACGTCCGCGTCCAGCACGCCCACGCGGCTGCCGGTCTGCGCCAGGGCCACCGCGAGGTTCGCGGTGACCGTGGACTTGCCCACCCCGCCCTTTCCGCTGGCCACCGCCACCACCCGCACCCGGCTGGACGGGGTGAGGAAGGGAGAACTCCCCTCGCCGCCCCGGAGCCTGTTCACCAGCGCCGCGCGTTCTTCCGGGCTCATCACGCCCAGGGACACGTCCACGGACCGGACCCCGGGCAGCCGGGCCACCTGCTGGCGGATGGACTCCACGATGACCTCCCGCAGGGGGCAGCCGCCGATGGTGAGCACCGCGTCCACGTGCACGTGGCCGTCGTGCACGCGCACGTCCCGCACCATGTCCAGCTCCACGATGGAGCGGTGCAGCTCGGGGTCCTTCACCTCCCGAAGGGCCTCCAGGACCTGCTCCCGCGTGACCTCCCCGTCCTTCCGTCCGAATGCCATCTCCGCCTCCCCCTCCTCCCCTCCATGCTACCACCCCCCTGCCGCCGCGTCGGGCACGAGCACCACGCCTTCCAGCGGACGCAGCCACACCTCCTGCTCGTTCCCCTCGCGGTCCATGTGCGTGGACAGGAGCACCCGGCCCCCCAGGCCTGCAAAGGCGGGCTGTTCCTGCCAGTTCAGGACCACGGCCACGCGGTCCCCGTCCGCGGTGCGCTCGTACGCCACGACTCCCGCCGGCGAGGCCAGCTCCCGGTACCGGCCCGCCGTCAGGGCCAGGCGCTGCTGCCGCAGCCGCACGAGGGCCCGGAGGAAGTTCAGCGGGGAGCGCGGGTCCTGCCGCTGCGTGGCCACGTTCCGCACGGACGCGTCCGGGTGGAGGGGAAGCCACGGCTCGCCCGTGGTGAAGCCCGCCTGGGGGCCTGCTTCCCAGGCCATGGGCGTACGGGCGGCGTCCCGCGACCACCGCCCCCGCCACTCCTGCAGCCCAGCCCGGTCGCGCACGCGGTCTGGAGGGACGACGCCGTCCACGGCGCCCAGCTCGTCCCCGTAGTACAGGACGGGAGTACCGCGGAGGGTGAGGACCAGCAGGTGTGCCAGCCGCGCCCGTTCCGCTCCCAGGCGGCTTGCCACCCGGGGCCGGTCGTGGTTGCCCAGCACCCAGGTGGGCCACCCCCAGGGCGGGACTGCCGACTCGTACGCGGCCACCACCTCCCGCAGCACCTCCGCCCGCCACGACTCCCGTGGGAGGTCCACCAGCACGGGGTTCAGGGGCAGGTGGCACTCCAAAGCGTCCTGTGTGCCGTAGTACCGCACCCACTGGGGGAGGGGCAGGTACACCTCCGGCAGCAGCACCCGCTCCCACCCGGGCTCGGAGTACCGGTCCACCAGCTGCCGCAGCCTGCGCAGCACCTCGTGGGTCTCCGGCTGGTCCTCCGTGTACGGGTGCAGCAGGCGGTCCCGCTCCCGCATGCCGGGTTGCCAGCCGGGGTTGGGCGGTTCGTCCCGGAACTGGGCGTCCTCCACCAACAGCCAGGCCGCGTCCACGCGAAAGCCGTCCGCGCCGCGTTCGAGCCAGAACCTGGCCACCTCCAGGAGGGCGTCCACCACCTCCGGGTTGCGGTAGTTCAGGTCCGGCTGCTCGGGGAGGAACTGGTGCAGGTAGTACTGGCCCGTGTGCGGGTCCTGGGTCCACGCGGGCCCGCCGAAGAAGCTGAGCCAGTTGTTGGGCGGGGCCCCACCCGGTCCGGGGTCCCGCCACACGTACCACCCCCGCCGCCGGCTCCCGCGGCCTGCCCGGGACTCCTGGAACCACGGGTGGTCGCTGGAGGTGTGGTTGGCTACCAGGTCCAGCACCACCTTCAGGCCCCTCCGGTGTGCCTCGCTCACCAGGGCGTCGAACTCCGCCAGGCTGCCCAGGACGGGGTCTACCGCGCAGTGGTCGGACACGTCGTACCCCCAGTCCCGGTTGGGGGACGGGTAGAAGGGGGTGATCCACACCGCGCCCACCCCCAGGTCCTGCAGGTAGTCCAGCCGCTGCCGGAGGCCCCGCAGGTCCCCCACGCCGTCGCCGTCGGAGTCCTGGAACGACCGCGGGTACACCTCGTAGAACACCGCCCGCTGCCACCACACGAGCCGGTCAGGGGGACGCATACGGGCTACCCCGGTCCTGTCGCCCTCCACACCACCACGCTGCGGGCGGGGACCACCCACGCGGTACCCGCGGGCAGCCTGCCCGCCCTCCCTTCTACCGACCCGGTGGAGGACCACGCCCACTCCCAGCTCCACCACAGGGGCGCCCGTGGGAGCACGAAGCGCACCGACGCCCCGCTGTTGAACACCACCAGGAAGGTGTCGTCGGAAACCGCCCGGCCCTGCTCGTCCGCCTCGAAAAACGCCAGCCCGCACAGGACCATGCCTACCGCCCGCAGCCGGGGGTCCTGCCAGTCCGCGGGGGCCATCTCCCGGCCGGACGGGTGCACCCACGTGACGTCCCGGCAGACCCCCGTGTGCCGGCCCTTCAGGAACTCCCGCCGCCGGAAGGTGCGGTGGGCCCTGCGGAAGGCCACCACGCTCCGGACGTAGTCCAAAAACCGGGCCTGCTCGCCGTCCAGCTCCCACGCGTACCAGGACAGCTCGTTGTCCTGGCAGTACGCGTTGTTGTTCCCCCGCTGGGTCCGGGACAGCTCGTCCCCGCCCAGGAGCATGGGCACCCCCTGGGACAGGAGCAGGGTGGCCACCAGCGCCCGCTTGAGCCGGTCCCGGCAACTTCGCACCTCCGGGTCGTCCGTGGGGCCCTCGGCTCCACAGTTGGTGCTGTAGTTCTCGTCGGCGCCGTCCCGGTTGTCTTCCCGGTTGGCCTCGTTGTGCTTGCGTTGGTAGCTCACCAGGTCCTGCAGGGTGAAGCCGTCGTGCGCGGTCACGAAGTTCACCGAGGCAAACGGCCGGCGGCCCGAGTGCTCGTACAGGTCCGCGCTGCCGGCCACCCGGGCGGCGAACTCCGCCAGCATTCCCCCTTCCCCCCGCCAGTACCGGCGGACCGCGTCCCGGTAGCGCCCGTTCCACTCCGCCCACTGCCACGGGAAGTTGCCCACCTGGTAGCCACCCGGGCCCACGTCCCACGGCTCCGCGATGAGCTTGACACAGGACAGCACGGGGTCCTGCTGGATCACCTTGAAGAAGGCGCTCAGCATGTCCACGTCGTACAGCTCCCGGGCCAGGGCCGCGGCCAGGTCGAACCGGAAGCCGTCCACGTGCATCTCCACCACCCAGTACCGCAGGCTGTCCATGATCAGCTGCAGCACGTAGGGGTTGCCGGGGTCCAGGGTGTTGCCGGTGCCCGTGTAGTCCATGTAGTACCGCGGGTTGTCCGGGTTCAGCTTGTAGTAGCTGGCGTTGTCCAGGCCGCGGAAGCTCAGGGTGGGTCCCAGGTGGTTGCCCTCCCCCGTGTGGTTGTACACCACGTCCACGATGACCTCCAGGCCCGCCGCGTGCAGGGCCCGCACCATGGCCTTGAACTCCCGCACCGCCTCCAGGCCGCCTCCACAGGCGTAGTCGGGCTCGGGGGCGAAGTACGCGAGGGGGTTGTACCCCCAGTAGTTCGTCAGCCCCGCCTCCACCAGCCGACGGTCGTCCACGTGGGCGTGCACGGGCAGCAGCTGCACCGCGGTCACCCCCAGGGACCGCAGGTGGTCCACCACGGGCTGGGAGGCCAGCCCCAGGTACGTCCCCCGCAGGGGCTCGGGCACGTCCGGGTGAAGCCGGGAGATCCCCTTCACGTGGGTCTCGTAGATCACCGTGTCCTCCCACGGCACGCGGGGAGGCCGGTCGTCCCCCCAGTCGAAGGCGTCGTCCACCACCGCACCCAGGGGGGCGAAGGGGGAGCTGTCCCGGTCGTCCCGGCAGAGGTCTCCCGCGGGGTCGCCTACCCGGTAGCCGAACAGGCTGTCGTCCCACCGCAGGCGGCGGCCCAAGGCCTTGGCGTAGGGGTCCAGCAGCAGCTTGCGGGGGTTGAAGCGGTGCCCCTGCTCCGGCGCGTACGGCCCGTGCACGCGGTAGCCGTACAGCTGGCCCGGTCCCACACCCGGCAGGTAGCCGTGCCACACAGGCCCGGTGCGCTCCCGCAGCTCCACCACGCGGGAAGGCTGCGGGTCCTCAGGCCCGTCGAACAGGCACAGCTCCACCGCCTCCCCGTGCTCGGTGTACACGGCGAAGTTCGTGCCCGCCCCGTCCCAGCGCGCCCCCAACGGGTAGGGCTGGCCGCGCCAGGCGCTCACCGCGACCCCTCCCACCGCAGGAACACCACCGCCAGGGGCGGCAGGGCCAGCTCCACGGAGTACGGCTGCCCGTGCGCGCCGTCCGGGGTGGCCACCACACCCCCGTAGTTCCCCCAGCCGCTTCCCCCGTACTCCCGGGCGTCGCTGTTCAGCACCTCCTGCCACCGCCCGGGCCTGGGCACCCCAATTCGGTAGCCCGTGCGGGGCACTGGGGTGAAGTTGCACACCACCGCCACCCACCGGTCTACGCGGCCCTTCCGCAGGAAGCTGAGCACGCTCGCCTCGCGGTCGTCCGGGTGGATCCACCGGAAGCCCTCCGGGTCGCAGTCCAGCTCGTGCAGGGCCGGTTCTTCCCGGTACAGCCGGTTCAGGTCCTGCACCCACCTCCGCACGCCCGCGTGGCGGGGGTCCTGCAGCAGGTGCCAGTCCAGCTGCCCTTCGTGGTCCCACTCCCGCCGCTGCGCCAGCTCCCCGCCCATGAACAGCAGCTTCTTGCCCGGCTGCGCGTACTGGTAGCCCAGCAGCAGGCGGAGGGTGCTGAACTTCTGCCAGTCGTCCCCCGGCATCTTCTCCAGCAAAGACCGCTTGCCGTGGACCACCTCGTCGTGGGACAGGGGCAGCAGGAAGTTCTCGGAAAACGCGTACAGCATCCGGAAGGTCAGCTCGTGGTGGTGGAACTTGCGGTGCACCGGGTCCCGGGACAGGTACCGGAGGGTGTCGTGCATCCACCCCATGTCCCACTTCAGCCCGAAGCCCAGGCCTCCCGCGGAGGTGGGCCGGGACACCATGGGCCAGGCGGTGGACTCCTCCGCCACGGTCTGCACGTCGGGGAAGTCCCGGTAGACGGACTCGTTCAGCCGCCGCAGAAAGCGGATGGCGTCCAGGTTCTCCCTCCCGCCGAACTCGTTGGGCAGCCACTCGCCCTCCCGCCGGGAGTAGTCCAGGTACAGCATGGAGGCCACCGCGTCCACCCGCAGCCCGTCCGCGTGGTAGCGGTCCAGCCAGAAGTGGGCGCTGCTCAGCAGGAAGCTGCAAACCTCCGGCCGCCCGTAGTCGAAGATGGCGCTGCCCCAGTCGGGGTGCCAGCCCCGCCGGGGGTCGGGGTGCTCGTACAGGGCACGTCCGTCGAACCACGCGAGCCCGTGCGGGTCTGTGGCGAAGTGGGACGGGACCCAGTCCAGGATCACGCCCACACCGCTCTGGTGCAGGGAGTCCACCAACGCCATGAAGTCCTGAGGGGTCCCGTACCGGCTGGTGGGCGCGAAGTAGCCCGTGATCTGGTAGCCCCACGACCCGTAGAAGGGGTGCTCCATCACGGGCAGGAACTCCACGTGGGTGAACCCCAGCTCCCGCACGGCCTCCACCAGGCGCGGGGCCACCTCCCGGTAGGTGAGGAGGCGGCCTCCCTCCCCCCGCACCCACGAGCCCAGGTGCACCTCGTACACGCTCACGGGCGCGTCCAGGGCGTTGCGCCGCCCCCGCTGCTGCATCCACGCGCCGTCCTGCCACCCGTACGTCAGGTCCCACACCACGGAGGCGTTGCCCGGGGGCTGCTCGCACCAGAAGGCAAACGGGTCGGCCTTATCGAGGGGCGGCCCCCCGCCCTGGGGCAGGATGCGGTACTTGTACCGGTGGCCCGTGCCCGCCCGGCGCACCACGCCGGCCCAGATCCCGCTGTCCCCCAGGGGCTCCAGCCCGTCCGCGTGGGGGTCCCAGCCGTTGAAGTCGCCGAACACGTGCACGGACTCCGCGTGGGGCGCCCACACGGCAAACCACACCCCCTCCTCCGTGGGGTGCGCGCCCAGCTTCTCGTACAGCCGCGTGTGCGTGCCCTCGCGGAACAGGTACAGGTCCAGCTCGCCGATCACCGTGCTCCCGACCGCACCTGGGCCAGCTCTTCCAGGATCTCCGAGACGCCCGGCAGCTGGTCCCAGTCCTCCACCGCGTAGCGGAGCCGCCGTCTCCAGTTCGGGTATACCTCCCCGGCGGTCCCGGGGAGGTTGTGGCGGAGCACCTCCAGCCACAGGTCCTCCAGCTGCACCAGCACACACCCCGCGGGGCCCACGGCAAGCCAGCGCAGGGCCGCGTGGAAGGCCCGAGCAGGTGACTCCAAGGGTGCCCCCACGCACCGGGCCAGGTTTTCCCGCAGCACCTGCTCCCGCCTGCGCTCTGCGGCCATCGCTTCTGTAGGGACGAGCCCCAGCCTTGCCCGTTCCTCCAGGTCCGCGCCCGTCCACAGCCCCGCAAACGTGGCGGTGTCGTGCGTGCCGAAGGACGCCACGGTGGTCCGGCCAGGCCGCCGCGGGTGTGGGGCGGCCGCCTCGAACAGCAACACGTACATGCGCCACAGGCCCCGGCGGTCCAGCGCCCGCCGCACCTCTCCAGGCACCGTACCGAGGTCCTCGCCCACCACCACCGCGCCGCTGCGCGCCGCCTCCAGGAGTACTGCCGCGTACAGCTCGTCCGCGGGGTAGCGGACGTACACTCCCTCCGCGGGGGAGAAGCCCCGGGGGATCCAGTACAGCCGGTGCAGGGCCATGACGTGGTCCAGGCGGACCATGCGGGCCACCTCGAACACACGGCGCAGGACCGCCCGCAGGTACGCGTAGCCGTCCTGCCGCATGCGCTGCGGGTGCGGCGGCGGGAAACTCCAGTCTTGGCCGTGCCTCGCGAAGGGGTCAGGGGGAGCCCCCACGGAGACCCCCTCCACGAACACCTCCCGGAAGCGCCAGGCGTCGAACCCGTCCGGGTGCACGCCCAAGGGCAGGTCCAGGTACAGCCACAGGTCCTCCGCCACCTTCTGCAGCTGCTCGGTGGCCAGCCACTGGGCGAACACGTACGCCTCCCAGCCCTGTGGGTCCACCTCCCCTTCCGGGAGGGTGCCGCACCGCCAGGGTTCTGGCCAGCGACGCCACGGGCGGCGCTGCACGTCCAGCAAGGCCCGGAAGCGCCCGTACTCCAGGCTCCAGGGCCGGCCCCGGGCCCAGCCGCGCACCTGTTCCTTTTCCCGGTCTGAGAGCTGCCGCCAGGCCTCCTGCAGGCGCGCACGCCTGCGGGCAAAGAGGTCCCGGTAGTCTACCAGCTCCCCGCTCACCGGGACGTCCGGCTCGCCCGGCAGGTGGACGAACAGTTCGTTCCAGAACAGCCGGCTGGCGGGCAGGTACGGGCTGGGCTCAAAGGGCTCGTCCAGCAGGCTGCTGAACAGAGGCACGGTGGCCAGGACCCCCACCCCCCGTTCCCGCAGCCAGCGCCCCGCCTGGCGCAGCAGGGCGAAGTCCGCCTGCGCGCCCTCACCGCGGGACCACAGGCCGTACGCAGGGACCCACACCGCCAGGCCAGGGACCTGGACAGGCCCAAGCCGCGAGGGTGCGGCCAGCACCACCGTGTGCTGGTGCTGGCCGTCCACCTCCAGCACCGCCCGGTGCACCCCCCACGGCAGCCGTGCGGGCAGGGTGGCCCGCACTCCCACCTGCGGTCCCGCCCTCCGCACCCCGGAAATCCGCAGCTCGCCCCAGCTCCGCTCCCGGCCGTCCTCCAGGAACACCTGGCAGCGGACCCGCTGCGGCAGCCGGGGCACGCGCAGGACAAAGCGCGTCCGTCCGTCCCAGGCCACCGTCACCGGTCCCACGGCGGGCGGAGGAGCCTGCGGGTCTGTTCCCAGGGCGTCTAGCACGGCCCGCAACGCCTCGGGCGAAGCCCGCCTTAGCCGGCCCTGGACGTCCCAGTACGCGCGCTGGACCGCCCAGCCCTGGCCGCGGGGAAGGTTTTCAGGACGCACCGGACCCTGCTTGCCCGGAAGCCCGCCCGCGGCGGCGGCGCCGGCGGCGTCGGCTTGCCGGGGCCTGCTCGGCCTGCGCCGCCGGCGCAGGCTGCGGGGGCGGTGGAGAGCTGGGCTGCGCGGGCGGCTCCGAAGCCGGACGGGCCTTCATCAGCCGGACCTCCTCCGCCACCCGCTCGCGCTCCGCGCTCCACTTCATGCGGTCCAGGGTCCGCTCCACCTCCTGGACCACCACCCGTCGCAAGGCCACCGCGTCCAACATGTCGATACCGGGGTCCAGCTCCACGTGGTACCGGACCAGCGTCCCCTCCTCGGTGGGGGACGTCTCGAACTGCGCCGCGTAGTGCAGGAGCGTTCCGTGGGCCTGCCGCCAGCGCACCGTCCGCCCGGACTCCAGCTCCGCCCGGACCACGGACTCCACGGGGATACCCGCCAGAAAGCCCCGGAGCCGGAACGTCCCCCGCGGCGCCCGCTTTTCCACGGGGTCTGAGGCCATCCACAGGTCCGACCACCGCGGCAGGTGCTCCAACCGGCTGGCCATCCCGTACGCGGCGGACAGGGGCACCCGCAGCAGGCGGGACCCCGCCGCGGAAACCCCGCGCGGACCGGCGTGTACCGCTGCCGGGGCCGCCGGCTCCGCTGGCGCAGAGCGCGGCCGGCGGCGACGCCGCCGGCGAATGGGACGTTCCACCGCTTACCCCGGGCGGGCTCCGGACCCCAGCTCCTCCCGGGCCCGGCGCGCCGCCTCCACCATGGACCGCAGTTTGCCCACCGCCTCCTCCACGGTGCGGGTCTTCAGCCCGCAGTCCGGGGACACGTACACCTGGTGGGGCGCGAACACCTCCAGGGAACGCCGGATGCCGTCCAGGACCTCGTCTGCCGTCTCCACCCGGTGGGAGTGGGCGTCGATCACCCCCAGCCCGATGTCCTTGGTGAAGGGGTGCTTCCGGAACACCTCCAGGAGGGCGAAGTCCTCGTTCTTCAGCGCCAGGTCGATCTGCCGCACCGGCAGGTCCAGCATCTTCGGGTAGATGCGGGGCACGTCCCCGTAGCACACGTGGGTGATGGTGTACGCGCTCAGCCCGTCCGTGACGATCTCCATGGCCTCCCGGGCCAGGTCGAAGTCCTCGTCCGGCCGCGTGTGGATGGCGGGCTCGTCGATCTGGATGAACCGCGCGCCCGCCCGCTCCAGGTCTACCGCTTCCTCGTGGATGGCCCGCGCCAGCTCCAGCACCAGCTCCCGCCGGGTGGGGTAGTACTCGTTGAACGACCACTCCGCGATGGTGTAGGGGCCGGTCAGCATGCCCTTCACGGGCTTGGCCGCCAGGGACTGGGCGAAGCGGAACCAGTCCACGGTGATGGGCCGCTTCCGCCCCACGGGCCCGGTGACCACCGGCTTCGGGTAGTACCGGTTGCCGTACGACCGCACCAGGCCTGCGATGGCGAACCCCTCCAGCTCGTCCGCGAAGTACGCCACCATGTCCCCGCGGTACATCTCCCCGTCCACGAACACGTCCAGACCGAGTTCCTCCTGCCGCTGGATCCACTCCCGGGTGGCCTGCTCCTCCAGCCGCCGGAGCTCTGTAGGGTCCAGCTGGCCCCGCAGGTGCTTGCGCCGTGCCTCCAGCAGGTACGGGGGTTTGGGAAACGAGCCCACCGTGGTGGTGGGGAACAGGGGCAGGTCCGTCACCGGGTCACCTCCAACGCCGCGCGCTTGACCTCTGCCAGGCGGACCAGCTTCGCCTTGGCCGCCCGCCGGGGCAGGAACTCCAGCCCCGCGCTGGGGCCCAGGTCCACCCGGTCCAGGGGGACCGTGCGCGACAGGCGGTCCAGGGCCCGCAGCACCTCCTCCACCGTCTCCATCCGGGTGTTCCGGGCGTCCAGGATGCCGAACCCCAGCCGGCGGTCAGGCGGGAACCCCTCCGCCTCCAGGACCTCCCAGTTCCGAGGGCCCGCCACGAAGTCCAACCCCACCACCTGGAAGGGCAGCTCCACGAACGCCGCCAACAGGCCGCGGGCGTCCCCGAAGTAGGTGTACAGCGCCACGGGGCCGCGCACCCCCTCCAGCAGCGCGGCTGCCGCCTCCCGGAACAGGGGCAGGTCCTCCCGGTGCTGCAGGATGGCGGGCTCGTCCACCTGCACCAGGGGTGGGGACTCCGCGTCCAGGGCCCGCAGCTCCCGGTTGAGGGCACAGGCCAGGGCGAGGACGAACTCCCCCAGGGTGCGGTAGTGCCGGTTCTGGCTCAACCGGGCCAGGGTGTACGGCCCGGTGACCACGGGCTTCACGGGCACGGGGCTGTGTGCCCGTGCGAACCGGTAGTCCTCCACGGTGATGGGCTCCCGCCACGCCACGGGCCCGTCGGCCACGGGCTGCCGGTAGTACACGTTGGTGTCGAACCACCGCTGCAGCCCGTCGATGGAGAACCCGTCCATGCGCCGGGCGAAGTAGGTCTGCCCGTCCTCCCACCGGATCTGGCCGTCCGTGATCAGGTCCAGCCCGGCCTCCACCTGGTCCGCGATGGCCTCCAGGGTCACCTCGTCTTCCACCCGGCGGAACTCCTCGCGGGAGATCTGACCCCGCTGGAGCTTCTCCGCGGCACTGCGCCAGCGTCCCGGCGCCGGGAGGTCGGGGATCTTCGGGTAGCTGCCCACGTGGGTGGTCCGCACTCCGTCCCTCCTTCTGCGGTCAGGTGGCCTGCAGCACCGCCTTGGCCACGATCAGCCGCTGGATCTCGCTGGTGCCCTCCCCGATCTCGCAGAGGCGCACGTCCCGATAATAGCGCTCCACCGGGTAGCCGCGGATGTACCCGTAGCCCCCGTGGATCTGGAGGGCGCGGTCTGTGGCCCTGTGGGCGGCCTCGGAGGCGTACAGCTTGGCCATGCTGGCCTCCTTGCGGAACGGAAGCCCCTGGTCCGCCAGCCAGGCGGCCCGCAGGACCAGCAGCCACGCGGCGTCCAGCTCCACCGCGGAGTCTGCCAGCATCCACTGCACCGCCTGGAACTGCGCGATGGGCTGGCCGAAGGCCACGCGGTGTTTCGCGTACTCCAACGCCGCCTCCAGGGCGGCCCGGCCGATGCCCACCGCCATGGCGCCGATCCCGATGCGGCCCCCCTCCAACACCCGCATGGCCTGCCCGTAGCCCTCGCCCTCCCCGCCCAGGCGGTTTTCCTCGGGCACCTCCACCTCCTCGAACACCACCTCCGCGGTGTCCGAGGCCCGCAGCCCCAGCTTGTCCTCCTTTTTCCCCACGCGGAGCCCCGGGGTCCCGCGCTCCACCACGAAGGCGCTGATCCCCTGGGGCCCTTCCCCTCCCGTGCGGGCCAACACCACGTACACCCCCGCCACCGAGCCCTGCGTGACGAAGGCCTTGGTGCCGTTCAGCACGTAGCGGTCCCCGCGGCGGTCCGCCCGCGTGCGCAAAGCCGCGGCGTCGCTGCCCGCGTGGGGCTCGGTCAGGCACCACGCGCCAAGCACCTCTCCCCGGGCCAGCCGGGGCAGGTAGCGCCGCTTCTGCTCCTCGTTGCCGAACTGCAGGATGTGGGCGGTGCACAGGGAGTTGTGGGAGGCCACGGTGAGGGCCAGCGAGCCGTCCCCCCACGCCACGCGCTCCACCGCGAGCGCCGCGGACACGTGGTCCATCCCGCTTCCGCCGTACGCTTCCGGGACCACAAGGCCCAGCAGGCCCAGCTGCGCCAGCTGCGGGACCACCTCGTGCGGGAAGGCTCCCTCCTGGTCCCACCGGGCCGCGTGGGGCCGGATCCGCTGGGATGCGAACTCCCCCACCAGTTGCTGTACCAGCCGCTGTGACTCCGTGAGCTCGAAATGCACCTGCGCCCTCCTGCAGCACAGAGCTAGCCCTTCACGACCCCGATGGGCCGCATCTTGGCCACCTTGCGGGAAATCCCCGCCCCGTGGCACACCTCCACCACGTCCGCCACGTCCTTGTAGGCTTCGCTGGCCTCCTCCGCCAGCAGGGACCGGTTCTGCGCCCGCACCAGGATGCCCCGCTTTTCCAGCTCCGCGGCGATGTCCACCCCCCGCAGCTCCCGCACCGCGGCCTTGCGGCTCCGCACCCGGCCTGCCCCGTGGCAGGTGCTGCCGAAGGTCTCCTCCATGGCCCGCTCGGTGCCCACGGCCACGAAGGAGTACCGGCCCATGTCGCCCGGGATGAGGACGGGCTGGCCGACCTCCCGGTAGCGGGCGGGGATCTCCGGGTGGCCCGGCGGGAAGGCCCGGGTGGCCCCCTTGCGGTGCACCACCAGCCGCACGGGCCGCCCGTCCACCGGGTAGGTCTCCACCTTCGCGATGTTGTGGGCCACGTCGTACACCACCTGCAACCCCACCTCCTGCAGGGGGCGGCCCAGCACCCGGGTGAAGGACTCCCGCACCCAGTGGGTGATCATCTGCCGGTTCGCCCACGCGAAGTTGGCAGCGCAGCACATGGCGTGGAAGTAGTCCTGGCCCTCGGGGGAGGAAAAGGGCGCGCACGCCAGCTGCCGGTCCGGCAGGGAGATGCCGTACTTCCGGAGGGCGCGGTCTGCCACCCGCAGGTAGTCCTCGCACACCTGGTAGCCGAGCCCCCGGGAGCCCGTGTGGATGAACACCACCACCTGCCCACGGAACAGCCCCAGGACCTCCGCGACCCGTCCGTCGTACACCTGCTCCACCACCTGCACTTCCAGGAAGTGGTTGCCGGACCCCAGGGTGCCGATCTGGTCCTTCCCCCGCTCCTTGGCCCGCTGGCTGACCTTGTCCGGGTCTGCTTCCCGCAGCTGGCCCCCCGCCTCGATGCACTCCAGGTCCGCGGGTGTGCCGAACCCCCGCTCCACCGCCCACCGGGCCCCGCCCCGCAGGACGTCGTCCACCTCCCGCAGGGAGACCCGCACCTTTCCCGTGCTGCCCACCCCGGAGGGCACGTTGCGGAACAGCTCCTCCACCAGCTCCCGCAGCTTGGGCCGCACGTCTTCCTCCGTGAGGTCGGTCCGGAGCAACCGCACGCCGCAGTTGGAGACCACAAAGCCGTTCGCGATGAAGTTGTGGTTGGGGTCGGCCACGGTGAAGTCGTACACCCAGTCGTCGAAGGGGACGGGTTCCTTCCGCACCACCTGTTCCCAGACCTGCCCCGTCCGTCCGAGTCCCTCCGTCCGCTGCGCGACGAACTCGGGGAAGGTCAGGAAAGCCGCTCCGATGCGGGGGGACGTCTTCCGTCCTTCCCACAGGCTGCGGGCCACGAACCGCGCGTTCACGGGCTTCGAGGCCAGGGCGTGCACCACTTCCCGAGGCCCCACGCCTGCCGCGTACAGGGCACGCGCCTCCTGAGCGGCCGCAGCCCGTTCCTGGAGGACTTGCTGCTTCAGGCGGAGGTAGTGGGCGCTTACGTTCGCCAGGTACTGCCGCCCTTCGTTGTACTCGTACCCGATCCGGGTCCACAGGCGGATCAGGTTCTCGGGCTCGGCCCCGATCTGGAGGCGCAGCCGCACGGTCCGTCGCCCGTCCTTCCGGGCCCCCTCCACCTTTTCCCGGAGCCGGCGGCTCTGGATCCCGAACCCCTCCAGCCACCGCCGGATCCCCTCGAGGAACCGAATGCCGCTTTCCACCTGCTCCTCGACCTTGCTCAGGGAGAACACCGGCCCGAGGAAGTTGTAGGGATGTCCGGTTACCGTCCGGGGTGCGGAGAGCTCGGCTCCGAACAGGCTCGCCAGGTACAAGCGCCGCATCCAGGCCGGAGCCCGGTCTAGCCAAGAAGGAAGCTGGGAGGGCTGCGTGGTCTTATCCCCCGGCGTGGCGCCTAAGCAGTGGAGCAGGGTGGCGAGGGCCGCAGAACCGCAGCGGACGGAGCTTTCGACCCGCTCGAAGCGGACCACCCGCTTCCCCGTCCGGATGGCGTGCTGCCGGCGGCGCTGGTGGACCGGGGAGGGCTGGAAGCCCAGGGCGCGCACGTCCTGGCGGATCCGCTCCAGGTCTTCTGGACGTCCGTAGAACAGGACCTGCGCGCCGCCCCGTCCGGGGAGCTGGAGGTGCCCATCCCCTTCCAGGTACCCCAGCAGCTTCGCCAGGTACGGCAACTTCGGGTGGTCCATCCGCAGGGGCAGGAGTCCCTTCTCCCGGAGGACCCGGAGGACCTGGGTCCGGCCCGTGGCGGGCCCGGGGTAGGCACGGAGGACGTCTTCCTCGGAAACCAGGATCTCCTTCGACGGCTCCTCATACGGGACGCCGTCGAAGGGGTAGACGGAGACCCGGTCTCCGATGCGGACCTCCGCGAGGGGGACCATGCCCTGAGGGGTGAGGAACGGGTGGTCCGCGGTGGCCAGGATCTCGCGACCGGACTCCGTCACCACCCGGTAGACGGCCTCCCCGGGCCGGTACCGGCACAGGTACCCCACGACGGGCGTGGTCTTGACCGCCTCGTGGGGGTTCACACACCGGACCCGCTCGCGCTGCCAACAGGAGGAAAACTCCGCGATGGGACGGTGGTACCCGAACTCGTGCAGGACGCGGGTCTCACCCGCCAGGCAGTTGATGTCGTACCCGACCCCGCCGGGCGAGATGACCCCGTCCTCCACCCGCATGGCCGCCACCCCGCCCACGGGGAAGCCGTAGCCCCAGTGGATGTCCGGCATGGCCAAGGAGTACCGGACGATCCCGGGCAGGGTGGCCACGTTGGCCACCTGCTCCAGGGCCTGCTCCTGCCCGATCTGGCGCAGCATGGCCTCGTCCGCGTACACCAAACCCGGCACCCGCATCCCCGGTTTGTAGTCCTGCGGGATCTCCCAGCGGTAGTCGTCCAGCTTCCTCAAAGTCCGCGTCCACTGCGTCACGGCCGCACCTCCCAAACAAATGGCCCCCCACCGTTCCGTGAGGGGCCCGGACCGCCGCCCGAATTTGGGCTGCTCAGAAGGGCACGGCTTCCACCGCCTGGATCTCCGGGACCTCCTCGCGGATCATCCGCTCCACCCCGGCCTGCAGGGTCATCATGGAGTACATGCACCCCACGCAGGCGCCCGCCAGCCGGATCTGGACCACCCCGTCGCTCACGTCCACCAGCTCCACGTCCCCGCCGTCCGCCTGGATGTACGGGCGGATGGCCTCCAGCACCCGCTCCACGCGGGCACGCACGTCCATTTCCTGGGATACCGCCTCGCTCATGCTCCCCTCCCCCGTTACGCCCGCGACGCCTCGTCGCACGGCTCCGCCTGTCCTTCGTCCTCCGCGGTCTTGAAGGAGTGCCCGCACCCGCAGGTGGCCACCGCCCGCGGGTTGTGCACCGCGAACCCCTCCCCGAAGGGCGTCTGGCGGTAGTCGATGCGGGCTCCGTCCATCACCCGCCACGTGAGGGGATCCACCACCAGGCGCACCCCGTGCTGCTCGGTCACCTGGTCGTCCGGCTGGACCTGGTCGTCAAACCCCATGCCGTAGGTGAACCCCTCGCAGCCGCCCTTGGTGACGAACAGCCGGAGGTACACTCCCCTCGGCTGGCCCGCCATCAGCTCCCGGATCTTCTCCGCCGCCGTCTCCGTCAGGGTGATCATCTCCCCCTCCCCGGCCTGCGGGCAGCCTGCCCGCGAAAGACCCGCCTCGATTCTAGGGACGGGACAGGCGGCTGTCAAACGTGCGCTCGCCGGCCGCGCTTGGAAGCGTGTGGTGGGTGTGCTACAATCCGGCTGATCCTGCAGGAGCTGGCGCAGCGAACCCCTGACCGGCCGCCGAGGCCGCGAGGGGCGTGGACAAGGGAGGTAGGCAGGCGTGAAGCGGGCGGCCGAGGCGGCTTCGGGGCTGTTCAAAGTCTTCACCGAAACCTTCCAGATCCACAGCCGGGAGCGGTTCGAGGTCCAGAACATCACGGAGCTCGTCCGGAACCTCCCCGCCCTGGCGGAGGTCACCCACGGGATCGTCCACCTGCAGTCCCTGCACACCACCACCGCCCTGTTCCTGAACGAGTTCCAGGACGCCCTGCTGCAGGACGTCCGGGAGCTGCTACAGCGGCTGGTGGCGGAGACGGAGCGGTACTTCCACAACGACCCCACCTACTCGGACTGCGACCGGAACAACGCCACCTCCCACCTGCGCTCCCTGTTGTTGGGCAACAGCGTGACCATCCCCATCCGGGAGGGCAAGCTGCTGCTGGGCCGGTTCCAGAGCGTGATCTTCGCGGAGCTGGACGGGCCCCAGACGCGCCAGATCGTGGCGCAGGTGATGGGGGTGTAGCCCCCGGGGACCGGGCGACCTGGGACGTGTCGCATGGCTCCGCGCGAGGTCCTGGACCTGCCGCTGTCCGTGGAGGAGTACCTGAGGACGGAGCCCGCGAGCCCCGTGAAGCGGGAGTACGTGGCCGGCCGCGTGTACGCCCTGGCGGGGGCCAGCGACCGCCACGTGCGGCTGGCAGGGAACCTGTTCGCCTTGCTCTGGCTGGCCGCCAGGGGAGGGCCGTGCCGGGTGTACACCAGCGACATGAAGGTCCGGGTCGGGGACCGGTTCTACTACCCTGACGTGATGGTGGTCTGCGACCCCGAGGACCGGGAGGAGTACTACAAGACGAAGCCGTGCTTCGTGGCAGAGATCCTCTCCGGCGCCACGGAGGCGGTGGACCGGCGCGAGAAGCTGTTGGCCTACCAGAGCCTGGACTCCCTGCGCGGGTACCTCCTCGCGGGCACGGAGGAACCGGCCGTGGAGTACTACCGGCGGGACGCGTCCGGCCAGTGGTGGCGGAGTGAGCTCCGCGGCACGGGCAGCTTCCGGGTGGACTGCCTGGGCGCGGAGGTCCGCCTGGAAGACCTCTACCAGGGGTTGTAGGCGTTCAGGCGCGCCCCACGGGCTCGCCGGCCCGGTCCGGGAGCCCCGTCCGTACCGGCTTGCCCGCGTTCTGCCAGGCGAGGATGCCCCCTACCAGGTTGAACACCCGGTCGTGGCCGCGTTCCCGCAGCCACTGGGTGACCTTGCCGCTGCGCTGGCCGGAAGCACAGTACACCACCACCGTGCGGTCGCGGGGGATCTCGTGGTGGCGCGCCTCCACCTCCCCCATGGGGATCCACCGCGCGCCCTCGATGTGCGCCTGCGCCACCTCCCACGCTTCCCGCACGTCCACCAACACCGCGCCCTGCGCCAGGAGGGCATCCACCTCCGCCACGGTGACCTCCGGCTTGGCGGGCCCCGCTTCCGCCTTCTCGCGGTCCGGAAGGGAAACCCCGCAGAAGGCCTCGTAGTCGATGAGCTGGCGGATGGTGGGGTGGTCGCCACACACGGGGCAGTCCGGGTTACGGGACCAGCGGACGAACCGGATGTCGCCCGTCAGGGCGTCGAAGAGCATGAGGCGGTTGGCCAGGGTCTCGCCCACGCCCAGCAGGATCTTGATGGCCTCCAGGGCCTGGTGGGTGCCCATGAAGCCCGCTACGGCGCCCACAATCCCGGCTTCCGCGCAGGACGGGACCGCTCCCGGAGGAGGCGGGCTGGGGAACAGGCAGCGGTAGCAGCCGCGCCCGGGCAGGAAGGTGGTGGCCTGCCCCTCCCACCGCAGGATGCTGGCGTCCACCAGGGGCTTCCCGAGCAGCACGCAGGCGTCGTTCACCAGGTAGCGGGTGGGGAAGTTGTCGCTCCCGTTCACCACCACGTCGTACTGCGCCACGATCTCCAGGGCGTTGGCGGAGGTCAGCGTCGTCTGGTGGGGAACCACCCGCACGTCGGGGTTGATGTCCTCCAGGGTCCGCCGCGCGGACTGGGTCTTGGGCCGCCCCACGTCGTGGGTGAAGTGCAGGATCTGCCGGTGCAGGTTCGTGAGGTCCACCCGGTCCCCGTCCACGATCCCGAGGGTTCCCACGCCGGCTGCAGCCAGGTACAGGGCCGCGGGGGAGCCGAGGCCGCCGGCCCCCACCACCAGGACCCGCCCCTCCAGCAGCTTGCGCTGGCCGGCTACCCCCACCTCTTCCAGGAGGATCTGCCTGGAGTAGCGTTGCAACTGCTCTTCCGTCAGAGCCTGGACCGTGGCCATGCTCCCTCTCCCGAACGTGCGTTTTTTCTCCGGAGACTCAGCCGAAACGGTGCGGGGGTTCCCCCCGGAGCGAGGTTACCCCCGCCGGGGACAGATACACTCGCGGGGCTTGCGGGCTAGCATGTCTGACCTAGAGCCTACCCGAAGGGCGGAGGGACTGTCAAATCCCGGCTCCCACCGCGCAGGGCAGCCTCGACCTTGCGGGCACCGGTCCAGGGCCCGCGGACGCAGGCGGTGCGGCCTTCCCGTGGAGCCCAGGGCTTCCGGGACGCCCTACCGGGCCTTCGGCCTGAACGCGGGCCTGGCTTTGGACACGAACTGGGCGACCGCCTCCAGGGTCACTCTCCCGATGAGCTGCGCGTCGAAGTTGTGGACCGAAACATGGGTCCACCACGGTCCTACCCAGACGGAGGCGGAGGTCTGCTGGCCTCGAGCCTGGCCGTCCGGCCGCGCGACCACCGTGGCGGTCTCCGCGTCCACCACCACGCCCCGTAGCCGTGCCTCCGCGGTGATGGTGTACACGCACCCCACGATGGGCAAGCACCCGCCCCTGTGACTCTGGTCCAGCTGCTCCACCTCTCCCATCACCACGTAGTCCGCCCCGACCTGTCTGGCGGCCCTGCTCACCTCCACCGCGTCCAACATCCCCCGGGTGTCCAGGTTGGCCGCCTCCAGGGCGGACCGGGTCTGCGACCGCGACAGCACCCGGACCGAACCGTCCTCCCGCATCCGCGCCACGATGCGCTCCGTTATCACCTCCGACGCAGAAGGCCAGCCGATGGCCACCGCGAAGTCCACCACCATCACCACCGGCCGCGTGTCCAGCCGCGGAGGCGGCGGGCTCTCCGGAGGCCGGGGCAGGTCCCGTTCCGCCTGGGGCGGGACTTCCCTCCCGCTGTAGGTGGCCAGCCGGATGTCCGTGACGAGCACCGGCGCGTCCTTGTAGGGGGTCCGCTCGGTGCGCCCGGCGAAGAGGAGGGAAAGTCCGCCGATCGGTTTTTCAGGCCGGAAGGGTTTTTGGCCGACGAACCTTCCGTCTACAAAGAACCGTGCTTGGCCACGCCGGACCTGCGCCGCGATCCGGTACTCCCGCCCAGGAGCGAGCTTGTGCCGAAAATCCGGAAAATCCCCCACGTATGGGATGTCCGCGGCACGGTCGAAAGCACCGAACCGTCCCTCAGACTTGGGCGCAATCCAGCCGCCCAAAAACACCTGGCCGCTCCAAGCGTCGGCGTAGTTCCTGAACCTGGCCATGTGGTCCCGAGGATGAAGGGAGAACCGCAGACCAGCCTCACCTTCCTCAAAGCCGTAGATGGTAAACTCCAGCGAGAACTCCTCCGGGAGGTCTTCCGGCAGTGTCAAGTAGAGGACGCTCCCCTCCGCCAAAGGACGGATCCAGATCCGGTTCCGAAACCGGGCGCACTCATAGCCGCCCCGCGCCACCCTCCACTCGGGGAGGGTTTCCCCCACAGGACACTGGCTCAGATTCGCCTCGTAGAGGATCTGGTCTCCTGCCTGGAAGGAGGACCGCTCCCCACCGCCCTCGATTCCCTGCCCCAGAGCACCGCCCGCGAGTACCAGGCTCAGAAGCACGCCCAGCAGGGAGACGCCGCGCGTCACGTTCCACACCCCCTCCGCCAGCTCTCCCACGCACGCGTACGCTCGGTCCTCACTATAGCGAACGGCCGGCCTGGGGGCAACGGCCTTGTCCCCAGTGGAAGTCCCCCTTGGGCAACACCTCCGGCGTGGGCCGGGGGTGTGTGGACCGCGAGGATCCGTTTTCTTCCCTCTCCCCGCCGGCGCAGCCGGACCTGGAAGCCGGACCCTCTGCTACAATGCCCCCAGACACGCGGCGAGGAGGGACCATGGACCTGTACGACATCACCATCATCGGCGCAGGGCCCACCGGGCTGTTTGCGGCCTACTACGCGGGGTTCCGGGGCCTGCGGACGAAGATCGTGGACAGCCAGTCGGACCTGGGCGGACAGGTGACCGCCCTGTACCCGGACAAGTACATCTACGACGTGGCGGGCTTCCCGAAGATCCTCGGCAAGGACCTCATCCGCAACCAGATCGAGCAGACCATGCAGTACAACCCCACGGTGGTCCTCAACGAGCGCGTGGAGGTCCTGGAACGCCTGCCAGACGGCAACTACCGGCTGGTGACCCACACCGGCCAGGAACACTTCACCCGGGTGGTCCTCATCGCGGGGGGTATCGGTGCGTTCACGCCGAAGAAGTACAACCGGCCGGAGCTGGACCGGTACGAGGGACGGGGCCTGTTCTTCGCGGTCCGGAACCGCGAGGACTTCCGGGACCGCCGGGTGCTGGTGGTGGGCGGGGGGGACAGCGCCCTGGACTGGGCCCTGAACCTCCTCCCCCTGGTGCGGGACCTGACGTTGATCCACCGCCGAGACCAGTTCCGGGCCCACGAGGACTCCGTGCGGAAGCTGTTTGCCTCACCCGCCCGCGTGAAGCTGTTTTACGAGCTGAAGGCGTTGGAGGGGGACGAGTGGGTCCAGCGGGCGGTGATCTTCCACAACCGCACCAAGGAAGAGGAGGTCCTGGAGGTGGACGCGGTCCTGGCCTTCCTGGGCCTGGTGAGCAACCTGGGGCCCATCCGGGAGTGGGGCCTGCACATCGAGGAGGACTCCATTGTGGTGAACACCAAGATGGAGACGAACCTCCCCGGCGTGTACGCGGCGGGCGACATCACCACGTACCCGGGCAAGCTGAAGCTCATCGCCACAGGCTACGGGGAGGCGGCCACCGCGGTGAACAACGCGTACACCTACCTGAACCCGGGCGCCAAGGCCTTCCCTGGCCACTCCAGCAGCATCATGGAAAAGAAGGAACGCGAGGTGGCGCGCCGGGAGTAGCACAGACCCTAGCTCCTCGGCAGCCGGGAAGCAGCGGCCACCGGTTCCATCCGCAGGACCCGTTTGGCCACCCAGCTCAACCACCCGCCCACGGTCCACCGGGCAGGCTTGCGGGCGAGGTTGCGGAAGCCCACCGCCAGCGCCTCCGCCACGGCCTGCTGGACCGCCTCCGGGGTGACCTCCCGCCCCAACCGCAGCAGCTCCCGTTCCACCGTGCGCCGCACCGCCCGCAGGTCTTCCTCCGCCAGCCGGTCGAAGGCAGACCGGTCGCCCGCCAGCGCCCGGTCCAGCAGCTCGCGTTCTTCCAGCAGGGCCCGCTGGTACGCCTCCACCACCTCCCGGGGCAGGGACGCGCGGCGCCGCTCGTGCAGGTGCTCCCGCCGAAGGGCGGCCTTGTACCGGGACAGCTGGTCCTCCAGGTCGTCGAACACCGCCCGCAGCCACCCCTCCGGGGTGGCGGACCGGTTGCGCCGCGCGGTGAGCACGCGGCCCGGCAGCCGGAGCCGGGCGCTGCCCGTGTACTCCTCCCGGCGGGCGGCCCGCTGAAGGCGCAGCTCCAGTTGCACCAGCTCCGGCGGGAAGTGGCGCAGCCGGCGTTGCACGTGCTCCACCAGCCGGTCCAGCACCTCCCGCGTGTGGCTTCCCAGCTCGAACCGCTGCGTGGTCAGGTGGACCTCCATACCGCCTCCTGTCAGCAGAGCCGTTCCCAGCTCTCCTCCGCCCCGCAGGTCCCGCACTCCGGCTCCTGCACACCCACCCACCGGGCCGTGGCGTCCACCTGGGACCACTCCGGCTCCTCCGGGTGAACCACGGGCCACCAGCCCACCACCACGCCCCTACGGTCCACCACCAGGAGCGCCGCGTCCACCTGGGCGCCGAACTGCTCGCGGGTGCGGCCAGCCGGGTCCAGGAGCTGGGGGACGGGCAGTTGCAGGGGACGGGGGCTTTCCCGGAGCACCACCAGCTCCACGCCCCACGTGCGCCAGCCCGCAGCCCGACGCCTGGCCTGCTCGGCCATCTCGGCACAGAAGCCGCACCCGGGGCCGTGCACCGCCACCACCACGTGCGCCCGCAGCCTCCACGGGGGAAGGCGGCCACCCGCCTGTTCCGCCCACACCGTGGGCTCCCTCACCGCGCCACCGCCCGCTGCACCTGCTCGTCCGCGTGGTAGCTGCTCCGCACCAGGGGACCGGACTCCACGTGCCGGAAGCCCATGGCCAGGCCCACCCGCTTGATCTCCGCGAACTCGTCCGGGTGCCAGTACCGGTGGACGGGCTCGTAGCCGGGGCCGGGGCTCAGGTACTGCCCCACGGTCAGGATGTCGCACCCCACGGACCGCAAATCGCGCAGGGTGTCCACCACCTGGTCGAAGGTCTCGCCCAGGCCCACCATCAGCCCGCTCTTGGTCAGGCAGGGGTATCCCCAGCGCTTCACCCGCGCCAGCAGCTCCAGGGAGCGGTCGTAGTTCCCGCCGCTGCGGACCCGCTTGAACACCGGACGGACGGTCTCGATGTTGTGGTTGAGGATGTCGGGGCCCGCGTCCAGCACCGTCCGCAAGGCGTCCGGGTCGCCCTTGAAGTCCGGGATGAGGACCTCCACGCTGCATGCGGGCTGCAGCTGGCGGATCCGGCGGATGGTCTGCGCGAACACCGCGGCCCCACCGTCCCGCAGGTCGTCCCGGTCCACGGAGGTCACCACCGCGTGCCGCAGCCCCATGGCCACCACCGCTTGCGCCACGCGTTCCGGCTCCCTCCAGTCCACCTCCGTGGGCAGCCCGTGCGCGATGGCGCAGTACGAGCAGTTCCGCGTGCACACGTTGCCGAGGATGAGGAAGGTGGCGGTCCGGCGCTCCCAGCAGTCGCCGATGTTGGGGCAGCGGGCCTCCTCGCACACCGTGTGCAGCCGCTGCCTGCGCATGATCTGTACCAGCTCCCGGTAGTTGGGGCCCGAAGGCAGGCGGGCCTTCAGCCAGGGCGGGCGCGGCGGGGTCGCGGGGACGGCCAACTGCTTCCCTCCTCTCTCAGCGGGTCACGGGGTCCACGGCCTCGAGGCTGGCCTTCACGTGGTTCAAGAAGCGCACCGCCACTTCTCCGTCGAACACCCGGTGGTCGAAGGACAGCCCCAGGTGCATCACCGCGCGGATGGCGATGGCGTCTTCCCGCACCACCGGACGCTTGACGATGGCGTCGGTGGCCAGGATGGCCGCCTGCGGGTAGTTCACGATGGGCAAGGACCACACGGATCCGAACACCCCGGGGTTCGTGAGGGTGAAGGTCCCCCCCTGTACGTCGTCCAGGGTCAGCCGGCCCTCCCGGGCCCGGCGGGTGAGGTCTTCCAGCTCCCGGGCGATCCCCACCAGGCTCTTCTCCTCCGCGCGGTGGATGACGGGGACCACCAGCCCCTCCTCCACGGAGACCGCCACGCCCAAATTCACGTGCGGCTTCAGCACGATGGCGTCTTCCGCCCACTGGGCGTTCACCACGGGGTACGCGCGCAGGGCCTCCACCGCGGCCCGGGCGAACAGGGCGGTGTACGTCAGGCGGACGCCGTGCTGCCGCTGGAAGGACTCCCGGTTCGCCTCGTACCACCGCACCAGCTCCGTGACGTCCGCTTCCACCACGCCGTACGCGTGCGGGACCTCCCGCTTGGCCCGGCTGAGGCGCTCCGCGATGGTGCGCCGAAGAGGGGAGAGGGGGATCCTCTGCTCCGCCGGCGGTGCTGCGGGAGGGGCAGCAGGCGCAGCTTCCACCGCCGCCTTGCGGCGCTCCAGGTAGCTCAGCAGGTCCTGCTTGGTGATCCGGCCGCCGGCGCCCGTGCCCTGGATCTGCCTCAGCTCCTCCGGCGTGATCCCGTGCTCCTCCACCAGCCGGCTCACCAGGGGGGAAAGCCGTCCCACCCCCGGGCGCTCCGCGGGGGCCTCCGCCGGCTGCGCAGGCGCCGCCTCCGCAGGTGCCCCCACCTGGCTTTCCTCCTCCACCCGCGCGATCACCGACCCCACGGGCAGGGTCTGCCCCTCCTGCGCCACGATCTCCACCAGGCGCCCCGCCACCGGGGAAGGCATCTCCACGTTCACCTTGTCCGTGATGAGCTCCACCAGGGGCTCGAACCGCTCCACCCGGTCGCCGGGGGCCTTCAGCCACCGTCCAATGGTGGCCTCGTACGTGCTCTCTCCTAGCTGCGGCAGGCGGACGTCGGTGGCCACGGCGTCCCTCAGTAGTGCGCGAGCCGGCGCACCGCTTCCAGGATCTTCTCCTGGGTGATCCAGTACCACTGCTCCAGCGGCTTCGCGAAGGGAATGCCCGGGACGTCCGGACCGCCCACGCGCAGCACGGGGCCATCGAGGTCCTCGAAGGCCTCCTCCGCCAGCAGGGCCGCGATCTCCGCACCGAAGCCGCCGAACCGGTTGTCCTCGTACACCACCAGGGCCTTGTTCGTCTTGGCCACGCTGCGGAGGAGGGTGTCCTTGTCCAGGGGCCTGAGGCAGCGGACGTCCACCACCTCCACCTGGATGCCCTCCTGGGCGGCGGCCTCCGCGGCCCGCAGCGCCTCGTGCAGGGTCCAGCCGTAGGTGAACAGGGACAGGTCCTTGCCCTCCCGGCGGACGGCCGCGGGCCCCAGGGGGACCGTGTAGTCCCCGTCCGGGACTTCACCCCGCACGAGCCGGTACATCCGCTTGTGCTCCAGGAACAGCACCGGGTCGGGGTCCCGCACCGCCGCCTTCAGCATGCCCTTCGCGTCGTACGGGGTGCTGGGGGCCACCACCTTGAGCCCCGGCACGTGCGCGTAGAAGGCCTCCACGCACTGGGAGTGGTACAGGGCGGTACCGTGGGCTCCCCCGTAGGGCACCCGGATCACCAGCGGGACCCCAAACGCCCCGTTGGACCGGTACCGCATCCTGGCCGCCTCGCTCACGATCTGGTTGAAGGCAGGGTGGATGAAGTCCGCGAACTGGATCTCCGCGATGGGCAACAGCCCGTTGCACGCCATCCCGATGGCGCAGCCCACGATGGACGACTCCGCCAGCGGGGTGTCCAGCACCCGCTCCTCGCCGAACCGTTCAAAGAGGCCCTGGGTGACCCCGAACACGCCGCCCTTGCGGCCCACGTCCTCGCCCAGCACCACCACCCGCTCGTCCCGTTCCATCTCCTCGTGGTGGGCCCGGTTCAACGCGTCCACGTACCGCAGCTCCGGCATGCTCCTCCCCTCCGGGTCCTACCGCTCCTTCCACCACACGGGGTCCACGGGCCGGGCAGGGTCCGGATCGTAGTACACGTGGCGTGCCGCGGTGGCGGGGTCGGGGTCCGGGGCCCGCTCCGCCTCGTCCGTGGCCGCGTCCACCTCCCGTCGGACCCGCTCCCGCAGCGCCCGCTCCCGGTCCTCGTCCCACAGCCCCACGCGCTCCAGGTACGCGCGGAAGGCCGGGATGGGGTCCCGCTGGCGGGCGGCTTCGATCTCCTCCCTGGGCCGGTACCGCTCCTGCTGGTCGTCGCTGCTGTGGGACCCCAGCCGCTCCACCCGGAACTCCAGCAGGGTGGGCCCTTCCCCGCGCTTGGCCCGGTCGTACGCCGCCTTGGCCGCCCGGTAGCAGTCCAGCACGTCTGCGCCGTCCACGCTCTCGCCCGGCATGCCGTAGCCCGCGGCCCGCAGGGCCACGCTGGGGACCGCCATCTGCCGGTGCAAGGGCACGGAGATGGCGTACCGGTTGTTCTCCACCGCGAACAGGCACGGTACCTTGTGGATGGCCGCGAAGTTCAACGCCTCGTGCCAGTCACCCTGGCTGGTCCCCCCGTCCCCGATGGTCACCAGCACCACCTCGCCCGTCCGGCGGACCTTGGCCGCGTACGCGAGCCCCGCCGCGTGCGGGTACTGGGTCCCCACGGGGCTGCTGGTGGACAGGATCCGATACTTGGCGTGTGCGTAGTGGCCGGGCATCTGGCGGCCGCCGCTGCTGGGGTCGGGCGCCTTCGCCAGCACCGCCAGCAAGATCTCCGTGGGGGTCATCCCCTTGACCAACACCGCCGCCACGGACCGGTAGTACGGCACGAACCAGTCCCGCTCCCGGTCCAGGGGCCACATCATGGCTACCTGCGCGCCCTCGTGCCCCGGACCCGAGATCACGAACATGGCCTTGCCCGCCCGCTGGAGCTGCCACATGCGCTCGTCCAGGGTGCGTGCCAGGACCATGTAGTAGTACATCTGGAGGACGTCCTGGTCCGACAGCCCCAGCTCCGTGTGCCGGACCTCGGCCCGCACTTCCTTCGCGCTCATGCCCGTCCCCTCCCCGCCTCTACAGGTGCAGCACCCGGCCGAGGGCGTCCAACGCCGCCTCGTGCACCGCTTCCGCCAGGGTGGGGTGCGCGTGCACCGCCCCCGCCAGCTCGTGGAGGGTGGCTTCGACGCTCTTCGCCAGGATCCCCTCCGCCACCAGTTCGGTGACCCGCGGGCCCACCAGGTGCATGCCGAGGAGTTCGCCGTGCTTGGCGTCCGCCACCACCTTCACGAAGCCTTCCCGCTCTCCGAGGACGGCGGCCTTGCTGTTCGCGGAGAAGGGGAACCGCCCCACCCGCACCTCGTACCCCCGCTCCCGGGCCTGCGCCTCCGTGAGGCCGAAGGAGGCCACTTCTGGGTTGGAGTACGTGCAGCGCGGCACCGCGTCGTAGTCCAACGGCACCGCGGGGTGGCCCGCCATGTCCTCCACCGCCCGCACCGCCTCCTCCGAGGCCACGTGGGCCAGCATGGGCTGCGCGTGGATGGCGTCGCCCACGGCCCAGATCCCGGGGGCGGTGGTGCGGTAGGCACCCTGGGTGCGAACAAACCCCTGCCCGTCCAGCTCCACCCCCACCTCCTCCAGCCCCAGCCCGTCGGTGACCGGGCCCCGGCCCACCGCCACCAGCAGGCAGTCCGCCTCCAGGGCTTCCACCCTCCCGTCCTTCTCCACGGACAGCTGCAGGCCCGCGGGGGTACGCTCCACGGACTTCAAGGTGGCGGAGGTCAGCACCCGGATGCCCCTGCGGGTGAAGGCCTTCTCCACCGCCCCGCTGACCTCCTCGTCTTCGCCGGGCAGCACCCGCGGCAGGATCTCCACCACCGTCACCTGGCTTCCCAGGCTGGCGAAGGCGCTGGCGAACTCCGCCCCGATGACTCCCGCGCCCAGGACCGCCAGCCGGCGCGGCACCTCCCGGACCGACACCAGGTGGTCGCTGGTGACCACCGCCTGCCCGTCCACCGCGAGCCAAGGCAGGCTGCGGGGCCGGGAGCCGGTGGCCACCAACACCCGCCGCGTGCGCAGCTCCGTCTCCGACCCGTCGTTCAAGCTCACGTGCACGCGGTCGCGGCTCACCAGGCGCGCGGTGCCGGCGAAGGTGGCCACCTGGTTCTTCCGCATCAGGTACTCCACCCCCCGGTGCAACGTCCCCACCACGCGCTCCCGGTAGCTGTGCACGGCCGCCATGTCCACGGACACCCCGTCCACCCGCACGCCCAGCCGGGCGCCAGCCCGCACCAGCTCCGCCACCTCCGCCACGTGCAGCAACGCCTTCGTGGGGATGCAGCCGTAGTGCAGGCAGGTGCCGCCCAGCTTGTCCCGTTCCACGATGGCCGTGCGCATGCCGAGCTGGGACGCCCGGATGGCTCCCACGTACCCGCCCGGACCTGCCCCGATCACCACCAGGTCAAACACGTCGTCCATGCGTCCCTCCCAGGGAGACCGACCCTCCCCATGATAGGCCGGCCGGGCGGGGGCGGACAGCGGGCCGCGGCGCGGTCAGGCCACCGGCGCCGTCCAGTCCTCCGGGTCGATGGGCTTGCGGCCCGCGAACCCCTCCTCCAGGCCGTGCCAGTAGCGGATCTCCGGCTCGCCGAGCCGCCAGCAGTAGTACACGGGCTCACCGCCGCGCAGGGTCGGGAAGTCCACCAGGCCCAAGTCCACGTCCTTCAGCTCGCCGCCCGCGGCCTCGATGCGGCGCAGGGCCTCCTGCATGCGTCGCACCACGTCCTCCGCGCGGCGCTCGAGCTGGGCGGCCTCTCCTGCAGAGCCGGCCTCGTCGAAGGCCGCCCGCAGGGACCGTAGCTCCGCGCGCAGGGCCTGCAGCTCCAGCACCGCCTCCCGCACGCGGGGCAACTGTGCCCGGGCCTCCTCGTACGACAGGTACCGCCTCACGCCCGCTCCCGGTACGGGGTGGCGGCGAACAGCCGGATGATCTGCTGCTCCACCAACTGCGTCATCCCCTGCTCGAACCGCACCGCCTCCCGCTCCGCGGTCTGCGGGTCCAGCCCCAGGACGTCCTGCAGGAACCGCTGGCACAGCCGGTACCGCCGCTCCTTGCCGAAGGCCAGCCGGCTCCCCTCCGGGGTCAGGCACACCCCCTCGCGGCGGGAGTACGTCACCAGCCCCGACTTCTGCAGCCGGTCCACCATCTCGTGCGCGGACGCCACGGAGACCCCCAGCCGCCGGGCCAGGGCCGTGAGGGTCACGCGCCCTTGCGCCCGCAGGTGCAGCACCGCCCGCAGGTAGTCCTCCGTCCGGGAGGAGTTCAGGAGGTGCGGTTTCCGCATTCCGAGCAGGTCCCCCTCAGCTCCAGGTGGATGTGGCTGACCGCGAACCCCGCGGGCAGGGCCCAGCTCAGGGCCTGGGCGGCCACCGGCTCCGCGAGGTCGTACACGCGGCTGCACCGCTCGCACACGAAGTGCGGGTGGGGAGCGGTGACCGCGTCGTACCGGCGGCCCTCCCCGGTCACGATCTCCCGCACCAGGCCCGCCTCCCGGAGGACCCTCAGATTCCGGTAGACGGACCCCAGGCTCACGCCCGGCAGGACCTTGCGGACCTCGGCCAGCAGCTCCTCCGCGGTGGGGTGGGAGCGGGTGGCCTTCAGGGCCGCGAGGATCTGGTGTCGCTGTCTGGTGAGCCTCATAAGAATGAGAACCATTTGCATTTTACCAAGCGCTGCAAGCCTGCGCTACTGGGGCCCAAAGGTGCCTGTCAGCGGACCGTCACCGTGATGGCGTGGTAGCCGGTGGCCCCCTCCGGCAGGGGCGGCCGCGGGCGCCCCTCCTGTAGGGTCCCCACCCCGTCCCGAGCCCGCACCTTCAGTACGTACCGACCCGGCCGGGCCTCCCACAGCACCGCCCAGAGCACCCAGGTGTGCTTGCCCATGGCCGGTTTGACCTGCGCCCGGGTCCACGTGCGGCCGTCGTCGAAGCTCACCTCCACCGTGGAGATCCCCCGGTCCCCCGCGTACGCCACCCCACCCACCTCCACGGTGCCCGCAGGCACCGCGGCGCCCGCCACCGGGGTGGTGAACTTGGACATGGTCTTCACCACCGCCTCGTCGCTCCACCCCTTGGACTCCCAGTAGCCCAGGTGGTCCTGGTCGGTGAGCTCGATCTTGGTGATCCACTTGGGATTCTTCATGCCGAACACGCCGGGGATCACCGCCCGCACGGGAAACCCGTGGGACCGGGGCAGCACCTCCCCGTTCATCTCGTAGGCCAGGAAGCTGTCGGGGTCCAGCACGTCTGCCAGCGGCACCGCGGTGTGGTAGCCGTCCGCGCACCAGAACACCACCTTCCGCGCCGCGGGCCGAGGCCGCGCCCGCTCGATGAGGTCCCGGAACCGTACGCCCTTCCACACCGCGTTGCCGATGAGGTCCCCGCCCACGGGGTTGCTGATGCACTCGAAGGTGTGGGGGCGCTGGAAGCTCGGCAGCGCCCGCAGCTCCTCCAGCGTCACCCGGAACGGGCGCTCCACCAACCCGGAGACCTCCAGGTGCCACCTGCGCCCGTCCACCTGCGGGTCGAAGAAGTTCTTGCTGACGGTGTAAAACTGGTGGTTGGGCGTCACCTCCGGGGGCAGCCCGCGGACCCGGGTGAACAGCGACTGCGCCCACGCACACGCCCGGTCCAGCCACGCGGCCACCGCAAAGCCCCCCGCCAGCGCCAGGAGGAACCCCGCGCCCCGCCGCAGGGCCTGCCGCCGCGTGAGCCCCCCGCCTTCCGGCGGGCGTGGGGCGCCCGTCCGCGCCGTTGCCGCGGCCCCGTACACCAGGCTGCCCAGGGCCAGCAGCACCTGGGCGTCCGGGAAGGGGCCCAAAGCCGAACCCAGTACCCCACCCCCCGCCAGCGGAAGCAGGACCACAGCCCACGCCACCCACGTGGCGGCCGCCAGCCTGACCCACCTGGCCCCGAAGGAGGCCGTCCGGGCCAGGTACCGGTCCGCGGCCCAACACCCGAGGCCCCCGACCACGAAGACCGCCCCGTTTGCCGCCACAAGCGCCAGGGTCTTGGCCAGGTGCGGGACGCCCAGGGAGCGGCGGCCCAGCTCCTCGAAGAAGTTCACCAGCAGGGCGAACACCTCCGGGGAAAAGCTCCGGAAGACCCGCTCCCCGAACACCTCCACGGGCGGCCGTACGTCCAGGACCCCTCGCACCCACAAGGACAGCCCGGCGGGCACAGGTCCCAGGAAGGCAGCTCCAAACGCCACCCACCCCCACAGCCCGCCCCACAGGAAGCGCCGCACGTGGACAAGCGTACCGCGGCCGTGTGACGTCCGCGCAACACCCGGCCCGCGGCCCCGGACCCCCTGTACCCCCGGCCCGGAACGCCGGCTACTGCGGGCTCAGGGAAGCCGCCTTCCCCGCTCCAGGTGCGCGGAAAGCCGCGCCCTCGCCGCCTCGGCGGTAGCGCCGCGCACCAGGAAACGCTTGCTCCGCGAGGAAGCTCCGCCCACGAGGACCACCGAGGGACGGGGAACGCCCAGCAGGCGCGCCAGGAGCTCTTGCGCCGCCCTGTTCGCCCGGCCCTCCACCGCGGCAGCGGCCACCCGCAGCTTCAACTCGTCCCCCTGCACGCCCGCTACCCCCGG
>FWWL01001046.1_pt1 | contig 69435 bp, 62 predicted proteins | sample 2228331 | NCBI WGS metagenome assembly FWWL01 (sample SAMEA103939775, study PRJEB20133) | metagenome
AACACGGCGAAGGGTTCTTGGGCGACGGTGAGCGGGGGCCAGGGGAACATGGCGGAGGGTTCTTGGGCGACGGTGAGCGGGGGCTTCAACAACATGGCCACCGGAAGCTACTCCGTCGTCGCCGGGGGGGCAAATAACGAGGCGTCAGGCGACTATTCGTTCGCCGCGGGGCGCGATGCGAAGGCTGATAAGCAAGGCTGCTTCGTGTGGGCGGATAGTGGTGCAGGTCTCGGGTCTTGGTTCACTTGCGATAGAGAAAACGCGTTCTTCGCGCGGGCCAGGGGGGGTTTCTATTTCTATCCGGACAACTCCGGGAAGGCTTGCAGCTTGACGAGCGCCATTGGGGCGGGGTGGTCCTGCCTCAGCGACCGCAATGCCAAGACGGACCTTGTGCCCGTGGACCCGCTCGACGTCCTGGACCGTCTGATGGGGGTCCCGATCTATACTTACCGAGCGAAGGGCGACACGCGGGGTGTGCGCCACATGGGTCCGGTGGCCCAAGACTTTTACGCGGCCTTTCAGTTGGGCGATTCGGACAAGATGATCGCCCAGGGGCATGTAGGCGGCGTCGCCCTGGCCGCGATCCAGGGGCTCAGGCTCGAAAACGAGGCACTCAAGGCCGAGAACCAGGCGCTCCGAGAGCGGCTCGACCAGGTCGAACGACGACTGGAAGCCCTGGAACGCCGTCTCGCCCGCTAGGGGACGGCGGGGACCGTACGGCCCTGACCAGGGCAAGTTCCACCCTTACCTTCTGCCGTCTTCGCGAAACAATCGGTCCACTCGGGCAGCGAGGTCGTCGCGCACCCGGCGAAACACCTCGATGCCGCCCGGGGAGGAGGATGCGGGAACCGGGTCCCCAATGGGCCAGTGCAGGTGGCGGACCCCGGGGGGCAGCACGACGCATCGTCCCTCGTCGCACAGGGTGACAACCAGGTCGTAGTGGTCCAAGGGCACGTCCGAGAGCGCCTTTGACCTCGCGTTCGAGATGTCAATCCCCACCTCGGCCATGACCTGGACCGCGAGCGGGTTGACCTGGCCGGGAACCAGGCCGGCAGAGGCGACCTCGATGCCAGGAGGCGCCAGACGCCGCGCCCACGCCTCGGCCATCTGGCTGCGCGCGGCATTTGCCACGCACACGAACAAAACCCCGCGCTGCGGCATCACGACCTCGCCTCCCTCTGGCAACTCGGGCCTGCCGAGTCCCTGGTGCCGCACGTCCCGGCCTTCGACCAAAAAGACCACCTGCTCCGCCACGTTGGTCGCGTGGTCTGCCAGGCGCTCCAAGGCCTTCGCCATGTTGAGGAGCCCCACCGCGCGCGGGATATTGCGGGGGTCCTCGATCATGTAGGTCAAGAGTTCGCGCAGGACCTGGACATAGTAAGCGTCCACGACATTGTCCCGCGACAAGACCCGTCTGGCACGCTCCGGGTCCCCACAAAGGAACGCATCCAAAGCCTCGGAGAGCATCTCGCGCCCAATGCGACCCATGCGTGGCAGGTCAATGTAGGGCTTGAGGGGTGGCCATTCGCACAACTCCACGACGCGCTCGGCCACGGCGACGGCCAGGTCCCCCATGCGCTCGATGTCCGTGACGACCTTCAGGGCCGCGGCCAAGAAGCGCAAATCCGAGGCCGCGGGCTGCCGCAGGGCCAGGTTGCGCAGACACGCCTCGTCCACCTCGACTTCGAGGTCATTCACCTGACGGTCCGCAGCGATGACAGCACGCGCCAGGTCGGCGTCGTGGCGCTCCAGGGACGCAAGCGCGTCCTCGAGCATGCGCTCGACCCGACCGCCCATGGCCGCGAGGAGTGCCCGTACGCGCTCGAGTTCGGCCTCGTACTGCCGGTCGGTGTGCGTCTTCATCCGAACCTCCCTGTGATGTACTCCTCGGTCAGACGCTCCTTGGGCCTTGTGAACAGGGAGGCGGTCTCGCCCACCTCGACGAGCCGGCCCATGTAGAGGAACGCTGTCCGCGTGGACACCCTCGCGGCCTGCTGCATGTTGTGGGTCACGATGACCACAGTCAAGGACATCGCGACCTCCCGGATCAACTCCTCGATGCGCGCGGTGGCCACGGGGTCGAGGGCAGAGCACGGCTCGTCCATGAGCAAGACCTCGGGCTCCACGGCCAGGGCCCTGGCGATACAGAGGCGCTGCTGCTGCCCGCCGGACAGGCTTGTGCCTGGGCGGTCCAAGGCGTCGCGGACCTCGTCCCAGAGGGCGGCCTGGCGCAAGGCGCGCTCGACCACGTCGTCCGGGTGGCGCGGTCGGGTCCCGGTCAGTCGAAAGCCGGCGAGCACGTTCTCGCGCACGCTCATGTGCGGGAAGGGGTTGGGTCTTTGGAAGACCATGCCGACGCGCCGGCGCACCACGATGGGGTCTTCGGCGAGGAGGTCGTGCCCATCGAGGAGGATTCGCCCGGACAGGCGCGCCCCAGGGACCTCCTCGTGCATGCGGTTCAGGCAGCGAAGGAGCGTGGACTTGCCGCACCCGGATGGACCGATGACCGCGGTGACCGTGCGCGCTGGAATGGATAAGGTGATGCCCTGGATGGCCGGCTTGGTCCCGTACCAGGCAGTCAGGTCCATGACTTCCATCTTGGCAGCGGGATGGACCGCGGCCTGGGGACCGGCGACGCTTCTTCGCGGGTCCTGGCCCTCGTGCAACACCTCCTTCATCGAGCAGCCCTCCGCGAGACCAACGCTCGGGACAAGAGGTTCCCGGCCAGCACGAGCACGCACAGGACGAGCGCCGCGGCCCAGGCCTGGGCGCGCCAGTCGTCGTAGGGCGAGACCGCATAGTTGAAGATGACCAGCGGAACCGCGGCCACGGGTTGAAGAGGGTCGAGCGATAAAAACGGGCTTCCCAAGGCGGTGAACATCAGGGGTGCCGTCTCGCCTGCGGCCCTGGAGGCCGCCGCAATGAGGGCCGCCCCGATGCCAGGGGCCGCGGCGGGCAGCACCACACGAAGTGCCACGCGCCAGTGACGACCCCCGAGCGCGAGGCCGGCCTCGATCAGTTCCCCGGGGACCATGCGCACGACCTCCTCGGTGGCGCGGGCAATCAGCGGCCACATGATGACCGCAAGGGCCAGGACGCCCGCGATCCCCGAGAAGTGGCGAAGGGGCACGACCAAGACCGCGTACGCGAAGACGCCAACCACGATGGAGGGGACCCCGCTCAAGACGTCTGCGCTTGTGCGCACGAGCCAGGTGAGCCGAGCGGAGCGGCTGTGCGCGAGAAACAGGCCTGCCGCAATGCCCAAGGGAGCGGCGACCAGCAGGGCCGTGCCGACGAGGAGTGCGCTACCGACTAGGGCATGGCCGATCCCTCCTCCGGGCTCGCCCACAGGCGCTGCGACCGAGAAGAGGAAGCCGGGGGTCAGGAACGCGGCCCCGCGCGCTGCCACCGACCACAAGACCGCCACGAGGGGTGCGAGGACCACGACTACAACGACTGCAGTGAGGCCGGTAAAGAGGTGGTCCGTCAGTCGCCGGCGGAAGGCCCGCCGCACCGCGGGGTCCACAGCGTGGCCCCAAGCCCTCATGCCCACCTCCGCACCGTGTGGAGCAAAAGCAGTCTCGCGCCCGCATTCAGAAGGAGAGTCGTGCCCATCAAGACCATCGCAAGCCCGGCCAGGGCTGACAGGTACAGGGGGGAGAATGCCTCTGCGAACTCGTTCGCGATGACTGCGGCCAGGGTGTAGCCTGGCGAAAAGAGGCTGTCGGGGACGTCGTGACGGTTTCCGATGACCATGGTGACGGCCATGGTCTCGCCGAGGGCCCGACCAAGGCCCAAGACCGCCGAGCCAAACAGCCCCACGCGGGCCGCGGGGAACAGGACGTGGCGGACCACCTCGAAGCGGGTGGCCCCAAGCGCGAGCGCGGCCTCGCGCTGCTCGTCGGGGACCGCGCGCAGGACCTCGCGGGCCACACAGGCGACGACTGGTACCACCATCACTGCAAGGAGGCAGCCTGCGCAAAGGACCCCGACCCCGAGTGGGGGGCCGTGAAAGAAGGGAATACCGGGCAGAATGGCCTGGAGCACGGGTTGAACGTGGTCCCGCAGAAAGGGCGCGAGGACAAACAGGCCCCACAGTCCGTAGGTCACGCTCGGAACAGCCGCGAGCAGGTCCACGAGGGCGCCGAGCCACGTGGCCAGACGCGCCGGGGCGACCTCGCTCAAAAACACTGCGACGCCGAAACCCATCGGGACTGCCAGGACCATGGCGATCGCGGACGTGAGCAAGGTGCCTGCCAAAGCCGGCCACGCACCGAACTCCCCTGCGACCGGGTCCCACACGGTGCCGAACAAGAAACTTGCAAGCCCCGTGTGCATCGCGGCCTCGCGCGACATGCTGCCCACGACCCACACGATGCCAAAGAGAAGTGCGACCCCCCCGAGACCCGCGAACGCCAGGGCCCCTCGAAAGACGCGATCCTGGTTCAGGTGGCGACTCATGGGAGCACTGGCCTCCCCTCGCAGGTCAGGGAACGCAGTTTGGCCTCGCATCGGGCCACCACGGAGGCAGGCAGGGGTGCGTAGTGCAGGGGCGCCGCGTACTTCTGCCCCTCGTGCACGGCCCACCAGAGGTAGCGCGCGAGCGGCTGCGCGACCTTGCAGTCCGGAAGGTCTTGGCGCACCACGACCCACGAGAACCCGGAGATCGGATAGGCACCGGGGCCGCCTGCGTTCGTGATGGAGACACGCAGGTCGTCTGGAAGGTCCCTAGCGAGCAAAGCCGCTGCGGTGGTGACGGACTCGACCCCAGGGACCACAAACTCCCCCGAGGCATTTTCGACCGCTGCGACCGGGAGGTTGTTCTGGAGGGCGTAGGTCAACTCGACGTACCCGATGGCGCCCGGCGTCTGTCGGACGAGCCCGGTGACCCCCTCGTTTCCCTTGGCCCCAAGCCCCAAGGGCCAGGCCACCGAGGTGGCGACCCCGATTTTCTCCTTCCACTCTGGGCTGACCTTGGCGAGGAAATCCACGAAGATGTATGTGGTCCCGGAGCCGTCCGAGCGGTGCACCACCGCGATAGGCCGCTCTGGAAGCCCCACGCCTGGGTTTGCGGCCTGAAGGGCCTGGTCGTTCCAGCGCGTCACCCGGCCCAGGTAGATGTCGGCCAGGGTCCGCGCAGGAAGGCGCAAGGGGGACGAGACCTCCGGTAGGTTGTAGGCGACTGCGACCGCCCCGAGCGTCACCGGGATATGGAGGACTGGGGCGCCTACTTCGGCCATCTGCTCGTCGGTCATGGGGCCGTCCGTGGCCCCGAAGTGGACTGTGTTCGCGATGACCTGGCGGATCCCGCCGCCGCTCCCGATGGACTGGTAGTTGATGCGCACGCCGGGGTCGCGGGCCGCATACTCGGCGGCCCACCGAGATTGCAGGGGGTACTGGAAGGTGGCCCCCGCGCCGGTCAGGGTCACGGGGGCGGACAACTGGGAAGGGGCTTCCCCACCGCGGCACCCGAGAGCGAACCAGAGGACCGTGGTCAGGATGAGGACTTGGCTCTTCATGGCGCCTCCTTTCAAAACTTGACCTGGGCGGCCAGGATCACCTCGTGCGTATCCTTCAGCCCTGGGAAGGTCGGGCGGTAGAACCCGTAGTCCAGTTTCAGGTTCGCGTTGAAACCTTTCGGATAGTAATGAACGCCGCCTGCGGCTTCCCAGACCTGGGTGCGGTCCGCGTGGACATCCAGGTCCCACCACCCGAAGCGACCCGCAAGCGCGAGCCCGTATGGCAGACGCCCAACCAAGGCCGCGTACGCCCCCTGCGAAGCGGTCATCTTCTTGGTCTTCTTGTTGAAGTCCCGCGCGAACAGGTATTCCCCCTGGACGATGAGGGGCCCGATCTCACCGCGGACGTTGAACTCCGCCCGGTCCTTGGCACCCGCAGCCGCCCGCAGGCCCTGCCGGAGCGTGACGTAGCCCGCGGCCCCGAGCATCAGGCCCTGGGCCGGGTAGACCTCGACGCGCGCCGCGAGGTCCTTGCGGGAGTCCGGGTCCAGTTGGTTGGCCCCAGCGCCGTTGAACAGGCCGACGTAGTAGTACACGGGACCCAGGCGCTTCTCCGCCTTGACCCCAAGGTCGCGCTTGTCGCCGTAAGCCCCGCTCGCAAGGCCCAAATCGTCCGCGGTCGCCTTGTACGATGTCCCAGAGAATGGCAGGGTCCCGAGCCCGCGGGACAACAGGGCCCGCTCCGCGAACAGGATCTCCCCCGATGAATGGAACCCCTCGAAGGAAACAGGGATCTTGAACTGGCCGATCGAGACGTCGGCGACTGGGGTCGACAGGCCCACAAAGAAGTCTTGGAGAACGGAAAGCGCGGACGACACCTTGGTGGCCGTGATCTGCTGACCGCTGGCGTCCACGGCCTTGACGCTGTGCGGTTCGAGCACCTTGGCCGGGTCCACCATGACCCCGAAGAAGACGCGGGCTTGGGGAGCGCCGTGTCCGCCTCCCCCGAGCGGCCAGTCGCCCTTCATGGCCACCTCGGCTCGCCGCAGCCGGAAGGTGTTCTGCGACGAGCCCTGATGGTCCATGACCCACCACGCCTGGAGCAGTGCCCCGAACTTGAGCCCCCCGTCCGACAGGACTCGAAGCGCCTCGGCCCGTTGCACGACCGTCTCCTCCGACGCAGGTCTGGGCAGGGTTTCCTGGGCCTTCCCTGGTCCCGCGCACATCAGGACTGCCCCGACCACGAACAGGATTCGCCTCACGGACACCTCCTAGGGTTCGTGACCGGGTCGGAGTTTCGAACCGCCTTCGTGACAGGATGATGACAAGGGAGCAACAAGTCCGTTGCATCAGAGGAGGCGGGCCGTACAGCATCGGACCGGCCCGTTGCAAACGGGTCCGTCTTGGGCAACCATGGGGTGATGAACCGAGCGCATGACTGGCTCATGCAGGCCGAGCGAGACTTGAGGCACGCCTCCCGCGCCATCGAGGGCGGCGATTACGAGTGGGCAGGTTTCGCCGCGCAGCAGGCGTCAGAGAAGGCCATCAAGGCCCTGATTCTGTCGAGAGGGGGGGAGCCGTGGGGTCACTCGGTCACAGCCTTGGTGGAGGCCCTCCCACCCGAACTGCGTCCGGAGGAACCGCTTTTCGAGCGCGCAAAGCGCCTGGACAAACACTACATTTTGACCCGGTACCCCCATGGGTTTGACAGTGGGTTTCCAGGGGCCTACTACACGAAAGGCGAAGCGGAGCAGGCCTGTGTGGACGCCCAAGTTATCCTCGACTTCTGCCGGAGTCATCTGGCTCGACCTTGACAAGCGAGTTGCGGAGGTCCGGCAGGCGGTTGCACGCGCGAGCCAGAGGTTACCGCTCCGGCGCGCGGTGCTGTTCGGTTCTCTCGCGCAGGGCGCGGCAACCCCTCGCTCGGATGCAGACCTCTTATTGGTCATCGCGGACAGCCGTTACCCAAGACCACGGGACAGGGTCCCCGAGGCGATCGAAGCACTACGACCCTTGCCGTGCCCGATGGACCTCCTCGTCATCACCGAGGAAGAGGAGCGGCGGGCGCTCGAGCAGGGCTCATCGTTTCTCGAAGGCATCCGAAGGACCGGGATCGAGGTCTGGCCCGACCCCCTGCCCCCCCACGCCTGATCGGGCCTGCGGCAAGATCAACTGAAATGTAGTCCCAGAACCGACCGCGCTTCGGACCTCGAGCGTGCCACCCATTGCCACAGCCGCGTGGCGGGCAATGGCGAGGCCTAAGCCCGTGCCGCCCTGGTCTCGGCTACGGCCCCGGTCCACCCGGTAGAACCGCTCGAAGAGCCGCGGGAGGTGGACTTCCTCGATGCCGGGACCGGTGTCCGAGACCAGCACCGACACCTTGTCACCGGGCTCGGCCTTTGCGCTCACCCGAATTGAGTCGCCTGGCCTCGTATAGCGGACGGCATTGTCCACGAGGTTGCGTAAGACCACTGCGAGCCCCTCGGGGTCGCACAATGCGGCGAGGTCCGGGGGCTCCACGGCCTGGGTGAGCGCCAAGGACTTGGCCTGGGCGCGGTCGTGGAACTCCGACAGGATGGTCTCGATCACCGCCGCGAGGGGGACTGGCCGCGACGAGTACCCGTGCTGGCCAGACTCCAGCCGAGACAGGTCGAGGAGATTGGAGACCAGGGCGCCGAGGCGTCGCGCGTGACGCTCGATGGTCTCGATGGCATGGCGACGGGAATCGGGGCTTCCGCCGTCCTCGAGGTCGCGCAACGTCTCCGCCGCGGCCAATAACGTGGCAATCGGGCTGCGCAGTTCGTGCGAGACGTTCGCGACGAAGTCGCGCCGCACCCGGTGCAGGCGGTGGACCTCGGTCGTGTCGTGGAGGACGACCACCGCCCCATCGCCCTTGGGCATCGGACTCGCGGAGAGGAGGACCTGCGCGGACCGGGGATGCGCCACGCTCGTCTCGCACACGCCGGCTCGGCCTGCAAGCGCCGCTCGCACGACGTCGAGCGCCTCGGGTGCGCGGAGAAAATCCGTAACGGCCCTTCCCTCGGACGCGCCTTCCCAGGTCTCGCGGAGGACCCGGTTGCACAGGACCACGCGGCCCTGTGCATCCGTCACCGCCACGCCGTCGTTCATGGCATCGAGCACGGTTCGAAGGCGTTTGCGCTCGTCGTCGAGCCGCGCGATGGTCTCGGCAGTGGCGCCGGCAAGCCGATTGATCGCGTGGGTCAGGGCGACCTCGTCCGGGGAGCCAGTCTCCTCGACCCGGACTGCGTAGTCCCCTCGGGCCATGCGCTCCGCAGCGTGACGAATCCTGCCTAGCCTGCGGACAATCGTCCATGCCAAACCGGCCATGACCGCCCCGCAAAGGCCCAAGCCCGCCACGGTCCAGGTCACCACGGTGCGGCGCACCTCGGCCCGTCGCTCTGCAAGGCGCACCAAGGGGAGGGCCAGGCGTACCACCACGGGTCCGTCTCGGGCCTCCCCGAGGCGCGCCGCATACATCAGCGGGGCCGAGACGGTCTGGCTGTAACGCACGGCCTGTCCCGCCCCCTCGCGCAGGGCTTGCGCGACCTCTGGCCGCGAGGCATGGTTGTCCAGGGTGGCAAGCCGCTCAAGGGGGACGTGGGAGTCCGCGAGCACACGTCCGTCCGGGGCGATGAGGGTGATCCGGAGCCCCGCCGCCCGCCCGACCCCGTCCACGAAACGGCTGGCCTGGTTGACATCGTGGACCTCCAATCCAGCGACCCCGGTCAGAGTCACCCCGAGCAGACGCCCTAGTTCGCGAACGACCTCATCTTGGACGGTCTCTTCCGAGCGCGCTCCAAGCACGAGGTCCAAGGCCACGGCCACCCCGATCACGGGCAGCATCCCGGCTGCGACCAGGCGGGGTCCCAGTCCGATGCGCATGGTCACCTTTGCTCGCCACCGCCGTGGCTCGACGACTTGTGGTCCGCGAACCGATACCCCACGCCCCGCACCGTCTCGATCAGGCAGGCGGCAGCGCCCAGTTTGTCGCGCACCCGCTTCAGCGTGACGTCCACGGTGCGCGTCTCGACCTCCGCGTGGATGTCCCAGGCCTCGCGCAGCAATGCTGCGCGGGTGAAAACTCGACCTGGCCGCGAGGCCAAAACGGAGAGGACGCGGAACTCGAGCGCGGTTAGAGGGACCTCGACTCCGGCGACAAAGGCGCGATGCGACGGGCCATCCAGGCGGAGGGGGCCGACCTCGACCACGGTGGAGGCTCCATCCGAGACCTCATGGGCCCTACGTCTTGTCACCGCGGCAATGCGCAGCGCCACCTCGCGTAGGCTCACCGGCTTCACCATGTAGTCGTCCGCGCCCAGTTCCAGTCCCACGATGCGGTCCACCTCCTCGCCACGGGCTGTGACCAAGATGACCGGGATGGCGCGCGTGGCCGAGTCTGCTTTCAGACGGCGCAGTACCTCGGTCCCAGGCAGGTCCGGCAGCATCCAGTCCAGCAGGATGCAATCGGGGGGGTGAGCGCGAGCCTCCCAGAGGGCGGCCTCTCCCGTACCCAAGACCACGGCCCGGTGCCCCGCGCGCTCTAAAGAGTCCGCAAGGAGTCGAGCGAAATCCGATTCGTCCTCGACGATGAGCACCCTCAAGGCGAAACCTCCGGAAACCGAAGCCCGGGCGAGCGGGACCGCGACGGCTCGAGTCCAGAGCATTCGAGCGTCGCGACGAATCCTATCACGGGCTTTTCTCTGTCCGACGCGCGGAGGGCGGTTTCTCGAGACGGGGACAGGCACGGATGGGGATGAAAGCCGCGGTTTCGCGCCATACACGCACCACGCGGCCCAGGTCCAGGCCATCCCGTTCTACGAGCGACTTGGATACGCTGCGGAGGGTGACGAGTTTTTGGATGCGGGCATCCCTCACCGCCTGATGCGAAAGGCGCTGTGAGCGAGCCCGGCTCCTCATGACGGCACGGGAGTCTTCTTGGGAAAGCGGACCAGTTCCGGCTCGCAGGGGGAGGGTCCGGTCAGTAGGGCGGAGGGGTGGTTGATGGGCGGAAGGCGAGGAAGGCTGCCCAGCCCCCGGCCAGGGCGGCCGCGACAAGAGTCGCGAGCAGGAAGGCGCGCAGGGGCCCGCGCACCACAAGGCCGCAAAGCGAGGCAGCAGGCGCGATCAGCGAAAGGATGAGGGCGAGGCGCGGGGCCTCCGTGAAGGCCCAGGCGTACGCGAGGATTCCCCCATAGGCGAGGACGAGTGGGCCCACGGCGCCCGGCGTGGTCCGGCCATGTCGCGGTCGAAACGACAGGAGCGCAAGGCCGCCTGCCAGGATCGCCGCGGTACCAGAGACCTGGCCCAAGAGGGCGCTCCCGGAGAGGGCGAGCACCCCCGCCGAGCCCGCCAATGCCCCGGCCCACGCCCCGTATCGCGACGGGGCGGGGGCGGCGCGTGGGATGGTCGCAAGGGCCCATAGGCCACAAAGGGCCAGCGCAACCCATCGCCACAAGGAGGACGGCTCCCCACCGGGCGGGAGCAGGAGGAGCCGCGACCCGAGCAGAGACAGGGCTGGCGCAAGCAAGATGAGCCCCAGGGATTGCCATCTCGGGGGCGCCGCGTCCAGCGCGATGCCCACAAGCGCTGCAAGCCCTACAAGGGGTCCCAGCCAGTCGAGGGTGTCCGCGGGGGGCCAGTGAGGGATGCCGCGCACCCCGACCAGGGCCGTGACCAGGCCGGCGGCAAAGGCGAGGCCGAGCGCCCGCCCAGTGAGGTCCCGGTGGACAAGGCGCCCCACAAGGAGCGCGAGGACCAGCACGTGGAGGGCCGCGAGGAGCGGCCACACGACGGCCTGAAGCAGGACCGCGGAAGCGATGCTGGAGGTCATGGGGCCCTCTGTGGGGGGTGCGCGAGAGCGATCACTTTTGCCGGATCGCCTCGACGTCCACGATGACCTCGACCTCCTTGCCGAGCCCATCCGGCATGTACGAGATGCCGAAGTCCAGGCGGTTCACCGTGAAGCGGGCGGACAGGCCCACGCGATGGTTGCCCCAAGGGTCTGGTCCCTCTCCGAGTTTGCGGACCGTCACCTTGAAGGGCTTCGTGACACCTCGGAGGGTGAGGTCCCCCTCGACCTCGTAGGTGTCTCGGCCCGCGGGCTTCACCGAGCGCGAGCGGAAGGTCCAGCGCGGGGCCTGCTTGACGTTGAAAAAGTCAGGGCCGCGCAGGTGCTGATCGCGTTTGTCGTCGCGCGAGTCCACGCTGTCCGGGTACAGGGTGAACTCCACGGACGACTTGGCGGGGTCCGCGGCATCGAAGACGATGGTCCCCTCGAACTTTTTGAACCAGCCCCAGACCTGCCCGACCCCGAGGTGCCGGACATTGAACAGGACCTGCGAGTGCACTGGGTCCACCTGGAAGGTCTCCGCGGCCCAGGCCGGAGCCGCGAGCATCGTGGCGGCAAGCGCCACCACCATCGCCGGACGATTCCTCATCGAGTTACCTCCTGAACGCGTTGTCTTTGAGATCGGGCCGCCACGTGACGGCCCGGCCAAGCCTCCACCCCGGCGCCGGGGTCAGGATGACAATATCTGGCAATCCGGTCCAGGATTGTCAAGTGATAGGGTAGAAAATCTCCGACTCGCCTAATCACAGCCAGGTCGTGGGTCACCGCAGAAGTGCGCGGTTTCACGGCGGTCCGTCAGGGGGAGTTGCGGTCTCGGGTCCAGGGCCTGGGTTCTCGTGCCGTGTGCGACCGGTATTCAGAGGGGGTGCCGGGACCGGGCCAGGCCGACCAGCAGCCAGCCGAGCAGGAGCGCAAACCCAGGGAAGCCGGTCTGGGCCCTCTGCGAGGTGCATCCCCCACCGCCACCGGAGGAGGGAGGCGGACCGAGGTCCGCCGAGGGGACGCCTGGGTCGGGGGGGCCGCTGTCCACAGGGGGAGGTGTTCCAGGGTCCTCGGGGGCCGGCCCAGTATCAGAAGGCCTCGTCGCCTCGTCTGGCGGCGGCGGTGGACAGGTCCACTCGCACATCCCGTTCACACACGCGAAACGCCCCCCTTCGCACGGGGTCAGCCCTGGCCGGCCCTGGCAATCCTCGTCCACAGTGCAATCGGGCACGGGTTCGCAGACCCACTCGCAGGTGCCCTCGATGCAATCCCACGACCCTGGGCAGCGGTCGTCGAGGTTGCCGAAACAATCCTCGGGGACGGTGCATTCCGGTGGCTTCTGGCAAACCCACACGCACCGCCCGGTCCTGCCGCACTGCCACTCGCCTTCGCACAGACCTGGGGTGAGGCCCACGCAGTCCGAGACGGTGGAGCACTTGGGCCTTGGGGTCACCTCGAACTCGTCAATCGGGGTCCCGTCGGCCTCGAAGGCCGCGACGGTCAGGCGTTCCCCGTCCACAGTGATGCGCGCGAAGTTGTACACACTCGAGGAGACCAGGACATCGTGCGGGTAGGCGACCGGTGCGTCCGGCCCAACCGTCTCGTAGAGTGGGGCGCCCCCGCCGCCGGTGATGACGTAGTGAATCAAGTTGCCAGATATTCCGTGCTCATAATAGTGGTCGTGGCCGCTCAGGATCAGGGAAACCTTGCTTTCCGCGAACAGCGGGAGCAAGGCCCTCATGTGCCCCGAGCCGGTCCTCCCCGGTTTGGACGAGTACGGGCCCTCGTGCGTCACCACGATCACGTGGTCCACTGCGGGGTTGTCCGCTGCGGCCTTCAGGTCGGCCTCGAGCCATGCGACTTGTGCCTTGTCAAAGCATTCACCAAAGCCCCGGATCAGGAAGAAGCACTCGACGGAGGCCTCGGTTGCGGCGAAGCCGTCCAGTACGACGAAATGGACGTTGGAGTAATCGAACGAATAATAGGTAGGGTGGGCCTCCGAGCCCAGCGGCGGGACAAAGAGGCGCAAGAAGGGCTTTGGGGCCTTGTGGCCGACCACCTCGTGGTTGCCGATGGCGACGTAGAGCGGGGTGTCGCGGATGAGGTCTGCCTCAATGTCGAAGAACTCTTGCCACTGGTCCTCCTGGGAGCCGGTGGACACCAGGTCGCCCGTGTTGATCACGAGCGCAGCGGGGTGCTCAAGCATTCGCGAGACGACCAGGGAATGGGCGTTCGCGTCAGAGCGGTTGTCCCCATAGGCGAGGAACGTGAAGGGCACCGCGTTGTCCGGCGCGGTCACGAATGTCCCCGGCTTCCCGGCTGGCTCGCCGTTCAGCAGCACCCGGTAGTGGAAGAGGGTCCCGGCAGGCAGCCCGCTCAGGCGGACCGCGTGGTGGATCCCCGTCGAGGAGGAGGCCTGAACGGTCCCGTAGGTCTCGTCACGACCGTATTCCACGGCCCCGGCCATGGGGGTGTCCGTCTCGAACGCGACGACCACACCGTCTCGCCGGAGGTCCTGGAGGTACGGCCCCTTGACAAGCCCGGCGAGCGCAGTGCCTTCCGAGCACGACCACGCCACGAACAGGATTCCGATCCAAAGGGTTCTGTTCATGACATTCTCTCCGACAAACGCCGTCCAAAATCAGGGGGCGCAAGTCTCTCTGAGAGGGCCGCCGCCCACGGCAAAACCCCGGGGAACGGGGTGAGGGTCAGTCGGTCGGGGTGGCCCATAAGCCGGGTTCTGTGCCGGGGCGAGGTCACCCTCGTCCCGGTGGCGACCATTCCTCTACGACCCGCGTTGCCGCGGGCCTCTAGCGACCAGACCCGGGGGCATTGGGCGGGCCACCCGCCCCCTGTTCGGTCTTGCTCCGGGTGGGGTTTGCCGGTCCCGACGTCGCCGCCGGGACCCGTGGGCTCTTGCCCCACGTTTTCACCCTTGCCCGCCGGCCCGAAGGCACGACAGGCGGTCTGTTTTCTGTGGCACTTTCCTTGGGGTTGCCCCCACTGGGAGTTGCCCAGCACCCTGCCCTGCGGAGCCCGGACTTTCCTCCCGCGGGCCGGACCCCCGGCCCGCCAGCGGCCGCCTGGACCACCCCGACCGACAAAGAGAAGATACCAGAAACGGGCGGACTCTGAAACCGCGGTGGGCTAGAGGACGGGATCGGTGCCAGAATCCGGGGCGAGGCCGGCAGACCAGGCGTAGCCCGGAGGTGCAAGACCCGAGAGGTCCAGGAACCGCACCTGGGGGCCTGCGGTGATCACGCATCGGCCCTCTCCTTCTGGGCGGTCATAGACCTCACCGTCCACGGTGAATCCGCCAGCCCCGGTCATCTCGACCATGCGAACCGGATGGTTCACGTGGCCCGCACCCTCCCACTGCCCCCGGCAGAGACCCCAGAAGTGGCGCGCGATCTCTCGGGTCGGCAAGAAGTTGGCGAGAAAGTAAAACTGACCCCGGGCCAGCGGGGGATGGTGCTCGAAGATCGTGAACCACAAGAGGAGTTTTGGAATCGCGGAGGCGACCGCGATGCGCAAGTCCTTGCGGCCCACGACCTCTCCGTCCACGGTCACCGTGGCATTCAGACGCGAGAAATACTTGCGTTCGAGGTCCCGGTTCACGAACGCCCCGGCGATGATAGAGGCGGTGACATTGAAGGCCCGGGTCACCGACGGGGTGCCCACGTAGTACTCGTTCAGGATGCGAAAGGCGGTCCCATTGGCGAAGACCAGGCCGAAGAGGGGACGGCCGAGGTGGTCCGACTCGATGCGCAGGGGCGAGACGGTCCGCACCGGCCAGGAATCCTTGGGCCTGCCGGCGCGCAAGAATTCGCCAAGGACTCGCAGTTCCATCAGCGGGCTTCTCCCGGTCGAGAGGTTGTTCGCCGCCATGTTCATGGTTCCGCCGCGCAGGAGGAGGAAGGTCGGGACGCGTTCTGCCGGCTCGCGGTGGAGGAGCTCGGTGAGAAGGAGGTGCAAGGTCCCGTCCCCTCCGGAGACCACGAGGAGGTCTGGCATCTCGGCCAGCATCTGGTCCGTCACGGCAGGAAGGTCCGTCGGGTCGTCCGTCACGAAGACCTGGCATTCCCCGACGAGGGCCCTCACCGTGGCCAGGTCCACTGGGTCCCTGCGGTTGCCGCGGGCGCGCGGGTTGACCAGGACCGCGACCCGAACAGGGGCGAGCGGCGAGGGGCCACCTCTTGGGATGGGAGGGTCGGTGTCGGACATGAACCTTGCGGCTCCTCGCGTCGGGCCGGAAGCGAGCGGATGCTAGCCGGGACAAACAGGGGTGTCAAACGGTCTCGTCCAGACTCGGAAACCCGACGAGTCGGGCCGTAATCCGGGCGATGAAGAACAGTCCAGCGCCCCAAACGGCTGCGAACGATAGCCCCTGAAGGAAGTTGAAGCGCGAGCCCCACTGCACAAAGAGGGCCACGACCACTGCGAACAGGACATTCAGGGCCACGTGGAAGGCAGGCGCGGCGAAGGTGCCCCCCATCGCTGCGAAGATAGGCGAGAGGCGGGCGACCCCGAACCCGAGCGCGGACAGGAGCAGCACGAATCCGACGGCCCCGAGCGCACCCATCCGCTCCCCTGGCAAGACCCACGACACGATCACGAGGGCCAGGGGCAGGGCCACGAACAGGAGGGCCAGAAAGACGACGACGGAGCGTACCTGCTCCAGGAAGGTCCCCCGCGTGGTCACCAGGATGCGTCCAGCCTCGAACTCGCTGAAAACTCGATAAAGAAGGTTGGACTTCCACATGTCCCTGAACGCGTCCGGGGCCACGCCCGCAATGCTCTTGACCCCCGTGAGCGGAAGGGACCGGAGCCTGGCCCGGTGGCCCTGGGCCCGGAAGAGGTCATCGCTGTCCCCGGACTTGATCACGTCCGGCTGGTCTTGGGGCTCTTGTTCGAGAAACGTCACGGTGTCATCGCGCACGGCAAGCACGGCTCCGTTCAGGGCGGTGGATGAAGATGTCTCGAGGACAGTCGCAAGGAGCGGGGGCGGGGCCACGAACAGCCCCAGGAGCAGGCCGATTCGGGCTAGGAAAGCTGGTTGCAGGGTCTCACTCCATTTCATCAAGACAAACGGATACTCCGACAAGAGGGCCATCTGGTCAAGCAGGGTGAGGTCCTCGGTGAGGCGTCGTCTCGGCGTGGGGCGATGGGCTGCTTTGAGGCGCTGGTCAAAAAGAATCTAGGTTCTCAGTTGATTCGAGAAGGCGTTCGAGATAGAAGGACACGTCTTGACATTCGGGCTCTTGATGGAGGTCAAACTATGCCGATGGTGACGCTTCGACAGTTGCTGGACCACGCTGCCGAGAACGGCTACGGGGTCGGGGCGTTCAATGTGAACAACATGGAGCAGATCCAGGCGATCATGGAGGCTGCCCGCGAGACGGAATCGCCTGTCATCGTGCAGGCGAGTCGCGGGGCGCGCAAGTACTCCAACGACCGGTTTCTGTACCACCTGATGCTGGCTGCGGTGGAACTGTACCCGGAGGTCCCGGTCTGCCTGCATCAGGACCACGGGAACTCGCCGGAGACCTGCGCGAGCGCGATGGAATTGGGGTTCACGTCGGTGATGATGGACGGCTCCCTGATGGCCGATGGGAAGACCCCTGCCTCGTTCGAGTACAACGTGGAGGTGACGCGCAGGGTCGTCGAGATGGCGCACCCGAGGGGCGTGAGCGTCGAGGGGGAGCTCGGGGTACTCGGGAGGCTCGCGACCGGGACTGGTGACCAGGAGGACGGTCACGGGGCGGTCGGGAAGTTGAGCCGCGAGCAGATGCTGACCGACCCGGACCAGGCCGAGGAGTTTGTGCGGCTGACCGGGGTGGACGCGCTGGCTGTGGCCATCGGGACGAGCCACGGGGCGTACAAGTTCGACCGCCCTCCGACCGGCGAGGTCCTGGCCATGGACCGGATCGCGGAGATCCACCGACGCCTGCCCAATACGCACCTCGTGATGCACGGCTCGTCCTCGGTGCCTCAGGAGTTGCAGGACATCATCAACCGGTACGGGGGCCGCATCAAGCAGACCTACGGGGTCCCGATCGCGGAGATCCAGAGGGGAATCCAGAACGGGGTTCGCAAGATCAACGTGGATACGGACAACCGGCTGGCCATGACCGGCGCCATTCGGAAGGTCTTCGCAGAGGCGCCCGAGAAGTTCGACCCGCGGGACTATCTGGGGCCCGCGAGGGAGGCCATGAAGAAGGTCGTGGCCGAGCGCATGGTCCAGTTCGGGCAAGCGGGGTGGGCGCCCAAGATCCGGGCGAAGTCGCTTGAGGAAATGGCGGCTCTATATCGGTGAGGTCACTGCAAGATGAGAACAGGAACAGGGTGGTGGCTGACAGGGGTGGTGGTGGCCTTGGCCTGCGGAGGGGGTGGCGGGGGGGTTCCGCCGGACGAGACGAGCGGCGCGGACGTCGCCGGTCAGGATGGACCGGGTGGGTCGGACGTGACGGCAGATCTCGGAGGTGCGGACAGCGCGCGGGGCGAGTGCGTGCCGGAGTGTGGCCTGCGGTGGTGTGGGCAAGACGACGGGTGCGGTGGGAGGTGCCTGCGGTGCCCGGAGGGCTCGGTCTGCAATACCGCGACGTGGGTGTGCGAGTGCCCGGGGACGTGGTGCGGGGACACGTGTTGCGCCAGGGGGGAGAGGTGCGGCGGAGAGGGAACATGCGAGCCGTGCCTTCCCCAGTGCTCCGACCGGGAATGCGGGGACGACGGATGCGGGGGTTCGTGCGGGAGCTGCGGGGGCGGCACCCACTGTGAGGACGGGAGATGCGTGGCGGGCTGCGTTCCGTCGTGCGAGGGACGCGAGTGCGGAGGAGACGGGTGCGGAGGATGGTGCGGCACGTGTGGGACGGACGAGACCTGTGTGGAGGGGCAGTGCCAGAAGACGACCAAGGGATACGTCGGACGACCGTGCAGTGAGGACACCCAATGCAAGGACCCTGGCGGCGTGTGCTATCCAGAAGTCCTGGGCAATGAGCCGACAGGGTTTGTCCACGGGTACTGTCTGGTCTTGCACTGTCAGCCGGGGACATGTCCGACAGGGAGCGACTGCTTCCAGGTGCTGGAGGGCGGAGGATACGCCTGTCTTGCTACGTGCGACACTGTGGCCGACTGCCCCCAGGGGAAGGGCTACGGGTGCTTTGCGTTGAGCGTGACTGGCGGCAAGAAGGTCTGCTGGCCTGACTGCTCCGGGGACGGGGATTGCCCGACGGACGCATTCTGCGATCCAGGAGAGCGATTCTGCGTGCCCGATTCCCTCGGGTGCTCTGTGAGCAATCCCGCGGGGTATTGCCCGGGGGACCTCGTGTGCCAGGGGGGCGAGTGCAAGCCGTACCAGTTCGCGTGTACCGACCAGACGTACGAGCCCAATGAGACGCTGGCCCAGGCCGCAGGGGCGGGGCCGGGCGTGCTGGACGGGCTGCAAGTGTGCTCGGGGGATAAGGACTGGTTCCGCCTGGACATCCCGGATGGGCATTCGGGGACGCTCGGGCTGTACTTCGCGCACAAACTGGGTGACCTGGACCTGTGCGCCTTTGACGGGGCGGGGAAGTTGCTGGGGTGCCGATACTCGTTCGAGAACCATCCTGCCTCGTGGCGCACGTACGACTGGAACGACGAGTACCTGAGCGCCTTCGCGCTGGCTGGACCGAGGACGGTCTATTTCCGGGGGATGGGGTGGAATGGTGCGGTCAACACATACCGCCTGGATGTGCGGCTCACGCCCTGGAAGGATGGGCCGGATTGCCAGGCGTTTTTCGACGAGTACGAGTGCGCTGGCTGCGACCCCGCAACCAAGAAGTGCGAGTATGGGCTGGGGAAGGTGAATCTGAAGCAGTTCCCGTTGCCGGACCCGGAGGACCCGTATGTGGGCCATGGATACGTACTGGAACATTCCTCGTCGTATCGCTGGTTGCGGCGCGAGGTCATCATGGCTGTCCGGCACGCGATCCACGAGGTCCAGGCGCGGTTTCCCGGCACGAAGCCGCTTGGGTTGCTCGACATGGGTCAGATGGATGGGGGCACGCCGGGGTTCGATGTGGGGGTGCCACGTCACCCAGAGACAACGCACGACCAGGGCGGGAACATTGACGTGGCCTACTACCAGACAGGTCCGAACAACCTGGGTAAGGTGGTGTGCGACCCGTTCGGTGGTAGCAATGATGGGGCCTATTGCACCAACGTGGATAACCATGTGGTGGACCTGCCACGCACGGCGTATTTCCTGGGAAAGATCGCGGATAATCCGCGCTTTCGCGTGGCAGGGGTAGACCAGTTGATCGCCCCGTTGATATTGCAGGAACTGAAGAAGCAGAAGGACCAGGGATGGATCTCGGCCACGGCATACAGTCGCCTGGCTGGGGGGGCCCTAGCCTACGGGAGCGGATGGCCGTACCACCATCATCACATCCACATCTCGTTCAAGTGGTGGAGCCAGGGGTTAAACCTGCTGTGGCAGCCTCCCATTGGATGCGGGTTTCGGATGGCAGGTGACCGACCATGGCCAGTAGGAACTGAAGCGCGTCCACGCTTGCGCGGGGTAAGGCGCTGAAGGGACGACGCGCGGATTGGGCGCGTTTGGGGCACGTGGCATGACCCGCGCAGGCTTCTGGGAGCCGCTGCGCCCGCCAGATCGGGGGTCGGCCTGGGTTGCGGCGCTTGGTGTGGTTTTACCCGTGGCTGATGTCCAGCTCGGGAATCCAGATTTCTATCGTGGGGTTGTGGCGCCGCTGATGGGGTTGACGCAGCATCCTCTGGCTGAGATGCACGTGCGATGCTACCAGTTCTTGCTGGTGTTCGTTTTGTTTTTTCTGGTCCCGGTGCTGGTGTGGCGGTTCGGGGTCGGACAGCGGCTGGCGGATGCGGGGCTTTGTCTGGGAGATTGGCGTTTCGGATGGAAATCGTCGGCGGTGGCGGCGGCTGTGGTTCTGCCGCTTGTGTTCCTGTCAGCCGGGCAAGCGGACTTTCAGGCCGAGTACCCGCTGTCGCGTGTCGCCGCTCAGGAGGTCGGACGGTTCGCCTTCTACGAGGCCATCTTGTTGTTCTACTACGTCGGATGGGAGTTTCTGTTCCGGGGCTTCTTGCTGTTCGGTGTCAGAAGAAGCGCGGGAGATTTCTGGGCCGTGGTGGTACAAACCTTCCCGTCAGTACTATTGCACATCGGGAAGCCAGCGGGCGAACTGTGGGGGTCCGTGGTCGCGGGGTTTTTGTTCGGAGCGTGGGCGTTGAGGACGCGGTCTGTCCTGTGGGTGCTCGTGTTTCACTACTATCTCGGGGTCGTCAACGATGTGTTCTGCGCATGGCGAGGGGGGTTGTTCGGATGAGTTGTCGTGGGCGAGCGTGTCGGGAGGCATGAGACGGGGCGGGATGTCGTGGCAGCGGTTTCGCCCAGGCTTGCGTTTGGGGGTGGAGGCGGGAACTGGTTTCTTGTCGGAGGGAGGCTCTGCGGAAGGAGGGGAACGCTTGGTCGGGTTCTTCGATAGATCGGGTGACAGACCGGGGCATCCTTCCTGGCGCATGCACGGGAGGGATGTCCCCCCGCAGGGTGGGGGTGGGTGCGTCGGCCGTATGGCTCGGGCGCAGCGGGAGTAGTCTGTCCGCGGGCCGGAGTCGGTCGGAGGCCCCTTGGGGGGCCGGGGGTGGAGGGTTGCCCGAAGTGCGCTCAGTCGGCGATGGTATGATAACTGAGTATCACATGAAAAATAGTACTCTACGTAAATGAAAGTCCTCGTCACCGGCGGCAACGGCTTCATCGGAAGCCATGTGGTCCGGCGGCTGCGCGCCGCTGGGCACGAGGTCCGGGTGCTCGTCCTACCCGGGACCTCCCTGCTGCCCATCTCGGGCCTGGATGTCCAAGTCGTCTGGGGTGATTTGAGGGTTCCGCGTTCTCTTCTTTCTGCTGCGGAGAGGATGGACGTTGTCTGCCACCTGGCCGCCCGCGTTGGAGACTACGGTCCCGCGTCCGAGTTCATCGCTGTCAACGCTACCGGCACGCGGAACCTCTTGGAGGCGGCACGCCGTGCGGGAGTCCGCCGCGTGGTGCTGGTGTCGTCCCTGGCGGTGCATCGGCTGCGTGCCCCTGGTATTCGCCACGGGGACGAGTCGTATCCACGCGACAACGTGGAGATGCCGTACGCCCTTTCCAAGATCATGGCGGAGGATGAGGTTCTACGCGCGCACGCCGCAGGAGCAGTAGAGGGAGTGATCGTCCGGCCTGGCCTTTTCCCCTTTGGGCCTCACGACAGGACGTCCTTCTTGCCATTGGTCCGACAGTTGGACCGCTACGCGCACGTGAACGGCGGGCGCGCGGTCTTTTGCGCCGCGTATGCCGAGAACCTGGCCCACGGCATCGCCCTGGCCGCGGAACATCCCGCCGCACCCGGTCGCATCTACGTCGTGGCGGACGACGAACGCCCCACCTGGAGCGATTTCATCGCCGTCCTGTGCGACTTGCTGGGGCGTCCGCGGGTCAACCGGAGCATCCCCTTTGCGCTGGCTTGGGCCGCAGCCTCCGCGAACGAGGCCTGGGCGGCCCTGACGGGTCGCCCCCCGCTTCTGACCCGCTACCGTGTCCGGGTCGCCGGCCTGGACTGCTGGTTCTCCTCGCGGCGAGCGCGCGACGAACTCGGATACGCCCCGCTCGTGAGCCTGGAGGAGGGCCTCAAGCGAAGCGTCGCGTGGGTCCGGTCGCTCGGGTGATCTACTCGGGATTGGCGGCGTGGGCCCCTCGTGTCGGGCGAGTGGTCTCGCCACGCAGCCCTCCTTGATCAGAAGTCCCCACCGCGCCATACTAGGCCCCGTCAGCGGGGCGGGAGCGCGATGGACGAACTCAAAGAAATTGTGGGATCCGCGAGTGAGTTCCTCTGGAACACCCCGTCGGTCATGCCCTTCATGGTCACGATGCTTCTGTTCACGGGTCTCTTCCTGACCGTGCGCCTGGGCCTCATCCAGGTCCGCCGCTTCTGGCACGGGGTCCAGGCCGTGCTCGGCCGATACAGCCGGGCCGGGGACCCGGGAGACGTGAGCCACTTCCAGGCCCTGTCCTCCGCCCTGTCCGCCACGGTCGGGATCGGGAACATCGCGGGCGTGGCCACGGCTGTTCACTACGGGGGCCCCGGGGCAGTCTTCTGGCTGTGGCTGACCGGCTTCATCGGGATGGCGACCAAGTTCGCGGAGTGCACGCTCGCCCAGAAGTTCCGCGACATGCACCCGGACGGGTCGGTGTCGGGCGGCCCCATGTACTACATTGAGAAGGGGCTCGGTCGGCGGTGGCATTGGCTCGCCGTGACCTTCGCCGCCTGCGCGGTCGTCTCGTCCTTCGGGTCCGGCAACGCCATCCAGGCCTTTACCATGGCGGATAGCCTGCGCTCGGACTTCGGGATCCCGCCTTGGGTGTCGGGGCTCGGGTCGGCCACGCTGGTCGGGCTCGTGATCGTCGGGGGCATCCGCCGCATCGGGCAGGTGACAAGTTTCCTCGTGCCGTTCATGGGAGTGTTTTACGTGCTGGCCGCCTTCCTGGTCATCCTGCTGCACCTCGAAGACCTGCCCGCCGCGCTCGCGGCCATCGTCGAGGGCGCCTTCTCGCCGCCTGGTATGGTCGGAGGCTTCGCGGGCTCGACATTCATCTTCACCCTGACGTGGGGCGTCAAGCGGGGTCTCTTCTCCAATGAGGCTGGGCAGGGGAGTGCCCCCATTGCGCACGCGGCGGCGCGCACCGAGGAGCCGGTCCGCGAAGGCTCAGTCGCGCTTCTGGAGCCGTTCATTGACACGGTCGTCATCTGTTTCATGACGGGGCTCGTCATCGTCCTGACCGGCACCTGGAACCAGAAACACATGGAGGAGGTCCCCTTGACGGCGCAGAGCGCGATCACGGTGGTGAACGAAGGGGCCATCGTCCAGCCCACGGGGAGAGTCCGCGACGAAGACCTCCACGACGGCGAGGCCCACGTGCAAGAGGGCCGGCTGGTCGGGGTCCTGCTCGTGCGCAACCACTCGATCATCGAGGACGCGCTGCTCATCCAGGGTGACCGTCCCTTTGAGGGGACGATGGTGGTCCGCTCTGGGTCGCTTGAGGTCTTGCGCAACCAGCAAGGGGAGGCTGTGCCAGGCGCATCCGTGCGGGTGCGCGGACGTACGCTCCTCAACGGCTCCCCCTTGACCGCGAAGTCCTTCGAGGTCGGATTGTCCTCGCTGTTTCCATGGGGGAGTTACCTGGTCACGATCGCGGTGTTCCTGTTCGCGATCTCGACCGCCATCTCGTGGTCGTATTACGGCGACCGGGCGATCCGCTACCTCGCGGGTCCAGGGGCGGTCTTGCCTTACCGCGTTGTGTACCTCGTGATGCACTTCCTCGGAGCAGTGTTCTCGCTGGAGGTGGTGTGGGGATTCGGAGACGTGGCGCTGGGCCTGATGGCCTTGCCGAACCTCTTTGCGGTCCTGCGCCTGTCCGGCGTGGTGTCGCGCGAGGCTCGGGACTATTTCCGGCGCATGGACCAGATGGAACGAAAACGGGCAAGCGCGCGTTGAGGGAGGTTACGTGATGGCCACAGCGGGCCCGGAGGGACGCGGCTCGTGGGGGAGCCGCCTGGGATTCATCCTCGCAGCCGCTGGTAGCGCAGTGGGACTTGGGAACTTATGGAAGTTCCCGTACCTTACGTATCGCTTTGGTGGGGCGGAGGCGGGAGAAGGCCGAGGGGCCGGCGGCTTTGTCCTCATCTATCTGGCCGCGGTATTCGTGGTCTGCGTTCCGGTCATGGTGGCGGAGATTTTGATCGGACGCCGGGGCCGCCGCAACCCGGTGGGGTCCTTTCGCGCGCTGCGACCAGGGTCACGCTGGCCGTGGGTGGGGCTCCTCGGGGTCCTGGGAGGCGCGTTGATCTTGTCCTACTACACGGTCGTGGCCGGGTGGACGCTTGAGTACATCGGCAAGGCCGTGCTGGGCGACTTCTCGCGATTCGAGCAAGCCGTTTCGGAGGCGGAGGTCCGCGAGGCCATCTGCCGCGAGGCGGGCGCCGAAGACGAGGCGTGTGCAGCCGCTTACCAGGCCTTCCTGGAGCGCCACGACCGCATTGAGGCGCGCGAGAGGGCCCTGCGCGAGAAGAGGCTGGAGGTCTATCCAGCCCGCCTGTTCAGGGACTTTCTGGCGAGCCCATGGAAACAGGTGGGCTACCTCTTCGTGTTCATGGCCCTGACTGCCCTGGTCGTGCTGGGTGGCGTGTCGGGCGGTATCGAGCGTTGGAACCGCATCCTGATGCCCCTCTTGATCGGGATGCTCGCGGTCCTGGTCGTGCGGGTCGCCACCTTGCCCGGGGCCGGGAGGGCTGTGGACTTCCTGTTCAGGCCAGACCCGTCGCTCTTGTCGCTCGAGGAGGTCCTGTGGGCCCTCGGGCAGGCATTCTTCTCGCTTTCCCTCGGAATGGGGGCCTTGATGACATACGGCAGTTACCTGTCGCCAAAGGACCGCATTGGACCTGCGGCCCTGGCCATCGCGGGAATCGACACGCTCATCGCCCTGGCCGCGGCCTTCGTGATCTTCGGGGCAATCTTCTCGTATGGGCTCCAGATGAAGGGGGCCGGCATCGGGAACCTTTTTACGGCCATCCCCGTGATCTTCTTGCACGTCCCGGGTGGGGGGCCCCTGACCGTCCTGTTTTACGTCCTCGTGGCGTTTGCGGCGCTGACCTCGACGGTGTCGCTTTTGGAGGTCGCGAGCGCTTATCTGATTGACGAAATGGCCATGGCCCGGCGCCGCGCGGTTTTGGTGGCAGCCGCTGCGATCTTTGCCCTGGGCATTCCGTGCGCGTTGTCGTTCAATGTCCTTGCGGGGTTTCAGGTTTTCGGGCGCACGGTTTTCGACCTGTTTGACTATTTCTGTTCAAACATCGCGCTGCCGGTCGGAGGGCTCCTGATCGCGCTCTTCGTGGGCTGGGTGCTTCGGGACGGGGAGCGGCGGGCCGAGGTCCAGGAGATGCCTCCTGTCTTGTACGCCGCATGGCTAGGGGTCGTGCGGTTCTTGGCCCCGGCAGCGATCCTCGCGGTCCTGGTGGCGCTCTTGCTCGGCAGGGTCGGCGGGTGACAGGCCGTCTATGAGCCGGGTCATACGGATGAGACGGAGGCCAGGGGCACAAGTGCAACCAGGTGGGTCGTGGATTGGAGCGACCCAGCAAGAGAGGAGGCGGGTGTCATGGGAACCTTGCTCGGAAAACCTTGGTGGTTGTGCGTGGTCGCGATGGTTGTTGGTGGGACGGGCGTCGCCATGGCGAAGAAGTCCGGGCCGCAAGCGAAGCGTTCGGCTTGCGTCGAGTGCCACGAGCAGGCGACACCTGGGATCGTGAAACAGTTCCTAGGCGGGGCCATGGGGCGGTCAGGAGAGGTGGACTGCGCGGACTGCCACGGGTCCAAGCACAAGTCCGCGGACGACGCACGCCTGGCTGAAATCCCGACACCGCAGACTTGCGCTCGCTGCCACGAAGAGCAGGTCCAACAGTTCAACAATGGAAAACACTCTTTGGCGTGGGTCGCCATGGAGGCCATGCCCATGCTCAACCATCAGCCCACTCCTGTTCGGGCCAAAGGCTACAAGGGGTGCGCGGGCTGTCACAAGATCGGGAACAAGGACCCGCAGAACGTGGGCGTGCGCTACGGGACGGGTGCGTGCGACTCGTGTCACACCCGGCACTCGTTTTCGAAGGCTGAGGCCAGGGACCCGCGCGCCTGTCAGACGTGCCACATGGGCTTCGACCACCCGCAGTGGGAGATGTGGTCCACCTCCAAGCACGGCACCATCTGGCAGATCGAGGGCAATAGCGGCCGTGCACCCACGTGCCAGACCTGCCACATGCAGGAAGGGCACCACGGGGTCATGACCGCGTGGGGGTTTCTGGCCCTGCGCCTGCCCGAGGACGACCCGGAGTGGCTTGCGGACCGGGTCGAGATCCTCAAGGCCCTGGGCGTGCTGGACGCACAGGGCAACCCGACCGAGCGCCTGGAGGTCGTCAAGGGCGGAAAGGTGGCGCGCCTGACGCGCGAGGAGTTCCAGGCCGAGCGCGAGAAGATGCTCAAGGTCTGCGGCCAGTGCCATTCCGCGTCGTACGCCCGCGAGCAACTGGAAGCAGGCGACCAGGTAATCCGCGAGGCGGACCGAGTCATGGCCGAGGCGATCCGCGAGGTCCGCGCTCTGTATGAGGAGGGGCTGTTGAGGAAGCCCGAGGGCTGGAGGGTCGCGCCCGACCTCTTGCAGTTCTACGAGGCAAAGAGCGCGGTGGAGCAAGAACTGTACGTGATGTTCCTTGAGTACCGGATGAGGGCCTTCCAGGGCGCCTTTCACATGAACCCGGATTACATGCACTGGTACGGGTGGGCCCCGCTCAAGGAGGGTCTGGTCCGCATCCGCGACGAGGCCGAGAAGATGCGCCAGGCCGCGAGGAAGGCGGCGCGTTGAGTCAGTGGTGACCCTGGGCGGTTGCTCGGCAGGTCGGAACGGGTCGAGAGTTTCCACGATAGATCACGCGGTGGACCCGGTCGTCCGGCCCCAGGGCATGCACTGGGGGCAGGCGGCCCCCGAGGGTGGGACTGGTGGGCGCGTTGCGGATGCGCGGCGCGGCGGGAGAGGTCTGCCGGGTGGCCGGTGGACGGCAGGGAGGCTCCGCGGGGGCCGGGGGCTGGGGGCGCGGGGCAGTGCGCACGCTGCGGCTGCCTGTATCGCACCCGTTCTCACATCATCTTTTCCCCATGCCCCCTTCTTCAATCCTTATATACTTCCGGCATGGTCCCGACGCCCCGCCGGTCCTGGGTACTTCTCTCTGTGACGACGCTCCTGCACCCGCTTTCCGCATGGTCACAGCCCTTCGCCCCACCACCAAGCCCCATGCAGCGCGAATGGCTTGAACACCAACACCTACCCTGGGACCCGAGCCCGCCGACCCCATTCCGCATCGCCCCCCTCTCCCCGCTACCCAAACCGCCGGTGACCGTGATGGGTTACCTCCCGTACTGGAACATCGGAAAGCCCACCCTGGTCCTCCACCTCGACCGGTTGCACGTCCTTGCCTACTTCGGCGCTTCCCTCACCGCGGACGGGCAGGTCAACGATATCCACCACTGGGGTGGCCCGGTCCTGACAGACCTCATTGAACAGGCCCACGCCGCTGGCGTCCTTGTGGTCCTGTGTGTCACGAACTTCGATTCCGCATCCATCGGGGCCTTCCTGTCCTCGCCATCGGCCCGCGCCGTCGCGGTCTCGAACCTGGTGTCCCTGGTCGCCTCAGCCGGCGGCGATGGGGTCAACGTGGACTTCGAAGGCCTTCCGAAAGCCAACAAGGGGGACTTCGTCGCGTTCATCGCGGAACTGAAGCACGCCCTCGACACCGCCCTCGCCCAGTCGCACGTCTCCCTCGCGACCCCGGCTGTGGACTGGAGCGGCGCCTTCGATTACGACAGACTCGCCGAGGCGTCCGACGGCCTGTTCATCATGGGCTACGACTACCACTGGCGCGGCGGTCCCCCTGGTCCCGTCAGCCCCCTCCAGCCCTCCGCCACCTGGGGGAAGTATTCCCTCGCCTGGACCATTGACGACTACATCCAGTGGGGGGGCGACCACAACCGCCCCCGCTTCATCCTGGGCCTTCCGCTCTACGGGTTCGACTGGCCCACGACCGGCCCGGAGGTGCCCGGGACCGCCACCGCCAAGGCCGAGGCCCGCTTCTACGCCCGCTGCCAGCGCGAGGCCCTGGTCCACGGCTGGCAGTGGGATGACGACTCGTCCACGCCCTACTACACGTACCAAGACAGTGGGTGGCACCAGGTCTGGTGCGAGGACCGAAAGTCCCTCGCCCTCAAGTACGCTCTGGTCGCCGCTCGGGGGCTCGGCGGCGTCGGCTTCTGGGCGCTCGGATACGAGGAAGACCTTGGCGAGGTCTGGGAGGAACTCGATGCGGCGTTCCCGATACAGCCGCCTCCGGAGGTCGGCCTCCCGGACGCGGCCCCGGATTCCGCTGGGGGTTCTTCGGACGCGGCCCTGGATTCCGAAATGGTATCCCCCGCCGAGACCCCAGAGACGTACCCCTCGGACCAGGCACCTCTGCATGACGCGGCCCCCGACCCCCTTCCCTCCGACGTCGTTGCGGACCCGAAGTCCCGCGCGTCGGGTCAGTGCGCCTCCGGCTGCCGGACCCCAACCTGCCCCGCCGGCAACCCGCCACTCTCTCCCCTTGCCATCCTCGCCGCCATGCTGATATACAGGCTTGCGAGGCGTATCTCGCCTCGGGGCGAGGGCTGATGGATAGTCTGCTCGACAAGGTCCAGGTCGCGGTCCTGGTGCTCGTGCCCATGATCCTGTCCCTGTCTGTCCATGAGTACGCCCACGCCCGCGCGGCCTTCGCCCTGGGCGACCGGACCGCTGCGGCCATGGGCCGCATGACCCTGAACCCCCTCTCCCACCTGGACCCGTTTGGCACCCTCTTGCTTCCAATCCTTGCGATTGTCAGCGGCGGCCCCTTTTTCGGCTGGGCGCGTCCGGTCCCGATCAACCCGGTCTTCTTCTCGCGCCGCATCCGCATGAAGACCGGGGTCCTTTTGACCGCCGCGGCGGGACCCGCCTCGAACCTGGCACTCGCGTTCGCCATCGCCCTGGCATTCACCGCGTTTCGCGTCGCGGACCTGGCCCTGCCGGACCCGGTCCTGACCCTGCTCCTCTTTGCCTTCAAGATCAACGTGGTCCTGGCGGTCTTCAACCTCATCCCCGTGCCCCCCCTGGATGGTAGCCGCGTCCTGGCGGGCTTGCTCCCCGACTCCCTCGCCCGCCACTACGCCTACCTCGAGCGCAACCCCGTTTTTGTGCTTCTCGCGTTCGCGGTCTTGATCACCCAGGCCGGCACCCTTCTCCAGGCCCCGGTCCGGCTCGTCGAGGACGTAGTCCTCGTGATGACGGGCAACCAGACAAGTTGACGACTTTGCCGCTTGGCTTTCTCGCCGCTTTCGAATAAGATCCCGCTGTTTTCCTGGCGTTTGCCGAATGGGCCACGGCCCCGCTTGCGTCCGGGGTTCATGAGGGGGGAAGAATGGCGGAACGCACGGAACACGCTCGCGAACTCATCGGCCTTCTTCGACTGATCGCCCAAACCGGAGAGGAGCAGCCCCTGTCCCAATCCCTCTCCGTGATTGCCCGGATGGCGGCCCTCGTGGCCCGGGCGCCCCGCGCAGGGGTCTTCCTCGAAGACTCGACCTCTGGGTGCCTGCGCCTGGTCGCCTCCCACGGGCTCGACAGCAATGAGTCCTCCCGGGTCACAGCCATCGCGATGGAGAAACAGCCGTTGGGATCGGGGCAGAAGTCGCTGTTCATTCCAAGGGCGCAAGCCGGCGGGGGCGTGCACAACCGGACCGATACACCCGACAGGCCAGGGCTCGCGGCACAAGGGGAGATCCCCCCACCGTTCGACGAGGACTCCCTTTGGGTTGCCGTGTACTCGGAGGGCCGTCCGGTGGGCCAGCTGGTGGTCCAGGGGAACGGCATGACCGCCCCGGACGAGACCACGGAGGAGTTCTTGCGCCTCATCGCCGTGTACGCGGGCGGCCTCCTGGCCCGCGCCCGCCTCTCGGACGCGCTGAAACGCCGAGTCAAAGAACTGACCGTCCTGTACGAGGTCGGCCGTTCTCTGTCCTCGACCCTCGACCTCGACCGCATCCTGGGTCTCATCGTGGACGGGGTCGTGGGCCTGACCGGGTGCCAGGCGTGCTCCATCATGCTCCTCGAGGGTGGGGTTCTGCGCATCCGCAAGGCCCGCGGCCTGCCCGAGGAGGTCGTGCGGACCGCGGCCCGCCCGCTCGGGGAAGGAATTGCCGGGCGCGTGGCCCAGAGCGGGGAACCCCTGTTTGTCCGGGACGTCAATCGGGAGATGGGCGGGGTGGCCAACCGCGGGGCGCGCTACCGTTTTCCCTCGCTGATCTGCGTGCCCCTCAAGGCGAGGGGCCGGGTCATCGGGGTCTTGAGCGCAAACGACAAGGCGTCCGGCGATTTCACGCCCGAGGACTTCAATCTGGTGACGGTCTTCGCGAACCACGCGGCCATCGCGATTGACAACGCCTCGCTTCACGCGCAGTTATGGAAGACTGCGGTGACGGACGGCCTGACCCAGACCTACGTCCGCTCGTACTTCAAGGAGCAACTGAGCCGTATGGTGGCAGCCGCACTCGGCGCGGAGCGCCCACTGGCCCTCCTCATGGTGGACCTCGACCACTTCAAAGAGGTCAACGACCGATACGGGCACCAGGCCGGTGACGAGGTGCTCAAACAGGTCTCGGCGCTCCTGCGCGGGGCGGTTCGCGCGAACGATTTGGTGGCGCGCTACGGGGGGGAGGAGTTCGTCCTCGTCCTGAACGACGCCACACCCGACATCGCCCTGGCCGTGGCCGAGCGCGTCCGCCGCACGATCGAACGGACGCCCGTCCGCATCCCCCCACCTTCCCAGCCGACCCACCGTGTCGGAGGAACCCCTCCGCCGGCCCTCACCATCCAGGTGACGGCCTCGTTCGGGGTGGCTATGCTCCCCTTGGACGCGAGCGACGGCGATTCTCTGGTCCAGGTGGCCGACGAGTATCTCTACGTCTCGAAGCGCTCGGGCCGCAACCGCGTGTCCTGCTCCGACCGCTGCCGAGAGGCGGCAAGGTCCGGGGCCATGGCCTCAGCGGGCGGGACCTGACGTCCCGCCCCTCACGCGCGCCGAAGCCTCGCGATAAAGAAGCCGTCCATGTCGTCCCGCCACGGGAGGGTCAAGGCGGTCCCGTTGGATCGGACGAGAGGGGAGGGGAGGGTGACGGGTTCCGCGCGCAGGTCCCCTCGCCTTGCCAAGACGTCCTCCACGACCTCTGGGCCCTCCTCGGGCGCGAACGAGCACACCGCATAAACCACCCGCCCGCCTGGTCCCACAAGGTCCGCCGCAGCCAAAAGGAGTTCTCGCTGGACCTCCGCGGCCCGCGCGAAGTCCTCCTCGCCTCGGAGGTAGCGGACCTCTGGCCGCCGGCGCAGGGTCCCGATCCCCGTGCACGGGGCGTCGAGCAACACGGCATCCGCCCATCCCTTCAGAGCCTCCGGCAGGGAACGGGCATCCGCCACCAGGAAACTCGGCTCGTGCAGGCCCATGTCCCGACACAGGCGCCTCGCCCTCAAAAGCCGGGTCCTGTTCACATCCACGGACAGGACCTTGGCCCCCAAAGCCCTCGCGAGGATGTCCGTGGTCTTGACCCCGACCCCTGCACACAGGTCCACCACGCGCTCCCCCGGCCGCGGGTCTAGAACCTGGACCACGAGTTGCGACGCCTCGTCCTGAGGGACCAGCCAGGTCGGGACCCACTCGGCCCGCCTCCCCGCGCGTCCGCCGCCCAGGACCCCTCGATTGATGACCACCACTCCATCACTCGCGATGTTGGTCGGCCTCGCGACCACCCCTGCTTCCGCAAGATGGGCGATCACCTCGTCTCGCGCGGCCCGCGCCCGGTTGGCGCGGTACACAATCCGCGCCGGTGCGCACAACCGGGCGCCCTCCTGTTCCTCGAGGTCTCGACCCGCCACGGTCCGGATGCGTTTCCACACCGGCTGCGGAAGAGACCACAGCACATCCAAAGGCAACCCGGCCAGTGGGTCCTCCCCCTCCTGGAGACGGGCCTCCAGGGCGCGGCCCACCGCATTGACCAGCCGCGCTGCCCCCTCTCCCCCGAGGCTCCTCGCCGCCTCCACGGCACTCGAGACGCGCGCATGGGCTGGAACGCGCTCCAAGAACAGTGCCTGGTAGGCGAGGACCAACAAGACCTCGCGGACCCGAGGGGACAAGCGCTCGAGACCTCCATGGACCAGGTCCCCGACGACCGCCATCAGGGCAAGCCGCCGCCTCAGGACCCCCATCACGATCTCGTGGAGGAGCCTCGCGTCCGACTCCCGACCCCGAGGATAGGATTCCAGGGCTCGGTCCAACAAATCGGTCGAGCGCCTGCGGCCAGTCATGGCCTCGACGAGGATACGCGCCGCATCGGCCCGCGGGTCTGCTCGCCCTCGCCTCATCTCGCTTGTCTGGCAGAACCTTCCGCAGCCGGTCCATTGCCCTCGCGCAAGGTCCTTGTCACCCACGGCATGCACAAGAGCCCGATGACGGAGCGCATCAGCACGAACATGACGATGGTGGCTGTCGAGTACGCGTCCACCACGGGCACGACCTCGGTGGCGGTGGTCACGTGAGGTCCATAGAAGTGCCGCATGACGACCTGGGTGGACCCGAGCCCCGCCACCGAGATGGGGATGAAGATGATGAACGCGAGGATCGGCTGGTACACGAAAAGGTCCGAGAGCGGCACCTCGATGGCGAAGGCCCGGAGCAGGAAGAAGTTGCTGATCACGTAGGATGACAGGAACGCCATCCGGAGCAGGCAGAGGGCCCCGTAGGCCGGAAGCGACACCAGGCGGAACGCGGACAGGACATCGTGGCGCAGGATGCGCGCAAGGAGCCGCAACGCGCGGCCTTTCTCGGGCTGACGCCCGTCGGTCGCCGGGGTCGCCTCGTGGAAGCGGGCGAAACCGATCAGCACCGGGCCTCCCATCACCCCGGCAACGGCAAACGCCGCGAGGGTCCACAGGACCCCGGGTTCCGCGAACGGCCGCGCCCCGCTCGCAAGTCCCCCCAGGATGAGGAGCCCCAGGGCCCCCAGGTCGAGGAAGTTGAGCAAGATAAACGGGCTGCCCGAGGCCGCGAGTCCGCGTTCCGACCGCTTCGAGACCAGGGCCGCCATCATGGCCAGGGCGAAGTTGTAGTTGATGATGTTGAGCAGGTACGAGGCGCCCTTGATCCGCAGAAAGTCGCCGGGCGTCACGCGAAATCCGGCCCGACGCAAGACGAGCCGCACCGAGGTCGCGTCCGCGAGCCACACGAGCGGCACGGACAAGAGCATCGTGACCAGGAAGAGCGCCTGATCCGCCTGGACGAAGGCATCCCACGCGCGCCGAAGGTCCGTGGTCGCCGCGACGTAGGCCAGGACGAGGACGGTCCCTCCCCACGCCAGGACGACCCGCCATCGTCCCCTTCGCGCGCCTTCAAGGGACGGGGGGGTCTTTGGTGCATCGCCCATGTTGGCCCGCCATCGTAGCCCGGCTCTCTCGCGTTCGCCTCTAGAAGGTCAGGACGCGGTCCGAGTCGAGCACGAGCATCCCGAGTTCTCCGAGTTTGGCTTGGCGGCAGCCTGGGATCAGGTCCTCCTGGCGCAGGCCGCGGGCGGTCATGCACGTCTCGCACACGAGCACCAGCCCCTTGCGGATCACTGGGATCAGCATCTTCTCAACGTTGTAGTAGCCGTCCGGGGTCTTCTGACCGGCCCGGGCTGACCAAACACTGTCGCCGAGGAGGAACACGGTCAAATCCAGGTCCTCCTCCAGGTGGAGCAGGGTCTCCGCAAGCCGCAAGGCATTGAAGACCCGCTCACTCCCGTAAGGGGCGTCGTTCAGGATCAGGGTCACCTTCATGGCTTCCTCCTTCAAGGCCCCGGAGCGAACCGGATATCTTCGAGCGGGTGCACGTCCAAGAGATTTGGCTCGAACCCGCGCACACGGGGGTTCAAAAGGTACAACCGCGTGTAATGGTACAGGGGGAGGATGGGCCGTGCCTCGATCAGTCGTGCCTCCGCCTCGCGGTATCGGGCGAGCCGGGCTTGCGCGTCACGTTCCCGTCGCGCGCTTTCCGTCAACCGGTCGTACTCCGCATCCGCGAACCCGGAGTAGTTGGAAGGCCCTTGCGACTCGAAGACCTCCAGGAAGTTGCCCGGGTCCACCACATCGGCGCACCACGAGGCCCTGGCTGCCTGGAAATCGCCGCGCCTGAGCCGGTCCAAAAGCATCTTCCATTCAAGGGCCTGGAGCCTCACCTCGATGCCCAGATGCTGCCGCCACTGGGCCTGCAAGAACTCGCCCACCAGGCGGTGCACCTCCCCCTGGTTGTAAAGCCACGTGATCGGGGGCAGCGGCCCGCGTTCCGCCTCCACCTCCGACAGAAGCCCCCGCGCTCGCCCTGGGTCGAACGACTCCCCCTCTGGCGGGACGTACCCCGTCGCGTCCCGGATCACTGCTGGGACGAGGGAGCGCGCAGGGGCCTGGCCTCCGAGCAGGACCTCGCGAACCAGGCGCTCCTTGTCCACCGCGAGGTCCAGGGCGCGGCGGACCCGAGCGTCGTCCAGGGGAGGGCGGTCCACGCGCAGGGCCGTGTAGTACGTGCACAGGACCGGGTCGGCATGGAACTCGTCCCGCAGGCGGCGGGCCAGCGGCAGCAAGTCGCGCGTCAACGTCCCCTTCAGCCAGTCCACGCGGCCCGCACGGTACCAATCCCAGGCGGTCCGCTCGTCCTCGAGGAACACGAACTCCACGCGGTCCAGAGCGACCTCCTCCGCGTTCCAGTAGTGTGGATTCCGCTCGACCACCACACGGACCTTCGGGTCGTGTTCCACCAGTCGGAAAGCCCCGTTCCCGACCAGGCGGCCCGGCCGGGTCCATTGTCCGCGTCCCGCCTCGACCACATCCCGGCGGACTGGCGCAAAGGCCGGATAGGTCAGCAGGGACAAAAAGAACGGGGCCGGGGTGTCCAATCTGACCTCGATGGTGGTCGGATCGAGGGCCCGGAGCCCGATGGCCTCCGGCGGGGCCTGGCCGCGGCGAAACGCCTCGGCCCCGGCAACGACATCGAGCAAGGGGGCCGAGCGCGACCCGGTCTCGGGTTGCAGGACCCGGCGCCAGGCATAGACGAAGTCATCCGCCACGACAGGCCGACCGTCCGACCACCTCGCCTCGGGTCGGAGCCGGAACACATACACGAGTCCATCCGCCGCGACCTCGTAGGCGCTCGCCACCCCTGGCCTGGGCTCCCCCTGACCGACGGGTGGACGCAAAAGCCCCTCGAACAGCGAGCGCGCGATGGTGACAGACGACTCGTCCGCCGCGAGCGAGGGGTCGAGGGTCTCGGGCTCCCACATCGCGACACGGAAGACGCGCTGGGATGGTGCGCCCGGGGTCTCTGGATCCGCCGGACACGCGCGGCATCCGCACAAGAACCCGAGCGCGGTCACCAGGCCGCATCGCGTCCAGAAGCCCAGTGCGCGCCCCAGGCGACCCCATTGCCCAAACCTGACCACGCTCCAGCACCGCCCCCTGTGGACGCGAACAAACGGCTCGCTGCTCCCTCGGGCTTGCCCTTGACCCACCGTCTACCTTCCCATCAGGGTGCCGATGGGGGCGGTGAATTCGCGGACTTCGCAGGCGCGGTCGCCTCAGCCGGCTCCGCGGCGCCCTGTGGCGCAGGCGTCCCCTCAGGGGGTGTCTCGGCCGGTCCTTGACCGCTGCCCGAGGCCGCGGCCTCGGGACCCCCGGGCTGAGCCGCCGGCGCCGGGGGCTCGAGGACCGGGGTCTCGATCTTCTCATTCGCGAGTGCGATGAAGCGGGCCACGTCTTTCAAGAGCCCCTCGCACTCGTCGCTGTTTGTCGTGCGCGATGCCCGCTCGCATGCCGGTGTGTTCGGGGCCTGCTCGCACACGGTCCGCGACAACTGCGTGCACGGGTTGCGGCCGCAGCCAGCGACCATCGCACCAGCCATGCACGCTCCGATCAGGTAGAGGTCTTTCAACTGCCCACCTCCGCGGTGAAACCACGCGCCGGCCCGCCGGCGCGCCGGGAGTCTACCACGGGTTGACAGAGGGCAAGGATGGAGATATACACAAAGTCGCGTTGATTCACCGCCGCGAGAGTGGTGGAAGTTGGTAGACACGCAAGCTTGAGGTGCTTGTGGAAGCAATTCCGTGGGGGTTCAAGTCCCCCCTCTCGCACCGCGATAGGTCAAGCCGACACGGGAATCTCAGGGGGTCGGCGGATTCCGCCAGTTGACCCCATGATGGTTTGGACGTTTCCGGTCTCACGTCACAATCCGGCGACAATCTGATCCCTCGACAGGTTTTGGGGGGATTTTCATCTTTCTCTTGACATCCTCCCGGTTTTTCAAATAGACATTCGACATTCCGAACCGCGGTTTGAAAACCGCGGTGGGAAGGCGGTCCTGGCTCGACTGGGAAGACAGGCGATGGCTTCGGGGCGCAAGGAACGCAGGAACGAGGCGACGCGTCGCGAGATCCGCGAGGCCGCGGCGAGGCTGTTCTTCACCCGCGGCTTCCGCGAGGTGACCATGGCGGACATCGGGCGGGAAGTCGGGCTCTCGCCGGGATCGCTGTACTATTACTTTCGCAACAAGGAAGACATCCTGCGAGAACTAGACGCGGAGTGCGTGCAGCGCTTCCACGAGTTCCTCAACCGTTTCGAGGCCGGCGACCGAGGCCTCTTCGAGACCCTGGTCGCGCTCTTCGAAGCCGTGTTCCGTTTCGCGCGGGAGAACCGCGACTATTTCGTGTTCCTGACCCGGCTCGTGTCATCGGTGCACCCGGCCTTGCTCGGCGAGATTGCCGAGAGCCGGGTCAAGACCTTCGAGCGGGCACGGGCCTTCTTGACCGACCTGATGCGGGGCTTCCAGGAGAGGGGAGAGGCCAGGGCCGACCTGCCCGCAGAAGACCTGGCGCACCTGCTCGGAGGTCTCGTGCACAGCCTCTTGTTCACGTGGTTCATGGGGATGGTCTCCGACCAGGAGTTGTCGCGGAAGTTCCAGGCCTTTTCTGAAATGTTCTTGAATGGGGTTCGGGCGCGGGAGGGATGAACGTGAAGGCGAGTGCGCGCATGGTCATGGTGGTGACCCTGGCTTGCTTGGTTTACGGGACGGCTCTTGGCGAAGAATGGACCCTGGAAGATGCGATCCGGGTCGCGGTCCAGCGCTCGCACGAGGTCCGCCTGGCCGACCTCGAGCACGAGAAGGCGGGGGACCAGCGGATGAGCGCCTTGGGCCAGATGGGGCCGAAACTCGGGCTCTCTGGAAAGGTCATCCGTTGGGACCAGCCCACGGACGTGAGCCTCGGACTCGATCTGCCGCCAGAGGTCCAGCAGATGCTCGGCGGACAGGTGCCGTCTTCCATGCGCGTCATGGATCAGACGGTGGAAGACCTCACCTTGGCCGTGGTTCAGCCTCTGACCCCCTTGGTGTCCTTGTACGCGCTCTATCGGCTCCAGGGTAACGCCGAGGCCGCGGCCCTGGCACAAAGGCGCGCGAAGTCGCGCGAGGTCGCGTACAAGGTCGCGGAGGCCTTTTTCGGGCTTTTGAAACTCAAGCGCGCGCAAGAGACGGCGTCGGCGGCGAAGGCCCAAGTGGAGGCGCACCTCAAGACCGCGCGGGCGTTCTTCGAGCAGGGGTATGTCCAGAAGGACGACGTGCTGCGGGCCGAGGTGGCGCTGGCCAAGGTGGAGGAGGGGCTCGACCAGGTCCGCACAGCCATCGAGGTGACGACTGCGGCCATCAACATCCTGCTCGGTCGCCCCATGCACGACGATTTCACCCCAGTGGGGCGCTACGACGACCCCCCAGAACCGCTCGATATGACCCTCGAAGAGGCATTGCAGAGGGCGTACGCGCATCGCGCGGAAGTGCAGGAGGCCCAGGCCCGGGTGCAGATGGCGAGGTCTGGGAGACTCGCCGCGATTGGGGCCATGCTCCCGACCGTGGCCGCGACCTTCAACTGGACGCGCCAGTGGGGGAGCAAGTTTCAGCGCAAGACCTCGTACTTCTATGGGCTCACGTTCCAGTGGAACTTCTGGGAATGGGGGGCGCAGTACTACCAGGTCCGCGCCGCAGACCGGGACGTCTCCAGGGCGCTCGAGGCGGAGATGGCCATCCGCGACATGGTCACCCTGGAGGTCAAGCGCGCGTACCTCGACGCGAGGCTCGCGCTGACGACCCTCGAGACCGCGCGGAGGGCGGTCACCCAGGCCGAGGAATCGCATCGGATCGCGACGAAGAAGTACGAGCAGCGCGTGGCGACCTCGCTCGAGGTCCTGGATGCCGAAAGTGCCCTTACGAGCGCGAGGAACTCCTATTACGATGCTTTGTACTCGTACTATTTGGCACTCGAAAACCTGAAGCGGGCGACGGGCGATCGGGAGGTGGGGCCATGAGGACGCGACTGTGGCTCGTGGGTGCAGGATGGGCTCTCACCGCGTGCGCGCAAGGCGAGGCAGACAATCCAGGCGGTCCGGCAGGGGCGGAGCAGGACGCCCCGCTCGCAGTCCGCACGGTGCGGGCCGGCGATCAGCGGGCCCGTGACTTCATCGAGGTGACAGGACTGTTGTTTCCAGCCCAGGAGGTGACGGTCATGGCCTCGGTCCCCGGCGACGTGGCTCGCATCGAGGCGGACGAGGGGGATTTCGTGAAGAAAGGCGAGCTCCTGGCGGTCCTGGACCAGAGGGAGTTCCGGATCGCGGTGAGCCAGGCCGAGCACCAGGTCGAGGCTGCGCGCCTGACGGTCCGGCAGCTGGAACTGGACTATGCGCGCAACAAGGCCCTGCATGAGTCCGGGTCGGTGACCGACAGTCAACTAGAGCAGATCGCCCTCAAACTGGACCTTGCCCGAAGCCAGTGGAACCTGGCGCGCGACGCGCTTGCGATGGCGCGAAAGAAACTCGAGGACACGGTCATCCGCGCCCCCTTTGATTGCTACGTGACCAACCGCCTGGTCAGCGTGGGCTCGCACATCACGGCCATGCCGCCCACGGTCCTGTTCCGGGTGATCGACCTTGCCCACCTGGAGTTCAAGATGCAGGTCCCGGATGTGTACCTTCCGCATGTGCGCGTGGGCGACCGCGTCGCCGTACGCTTCGGCTCCCTCGGGCGCGAGGTCGAGGCTACCGTGGACGAGGTCGTCGGCAGCGTGGACCCCCGGTCCATGACGTTCACCGCCATCGTGCGGATTGACAACCAGGCCCTGGACCACGCGCTCAAGCCCGGCGTGATGGGGAGCGCGAGGATCTACGGGACAGGCCTTAGCGATACGTATCTTATTGACAAGAAACTGTTCCGGCACCTGGACCTGGCCGCTGGTGTCGGCACCATGCTGGTCGCGGAGGGCGAGCGGGCGAGGGCGCGCGAGGTCAAAGTCGAGGCCGTGGACGACCTCCGCGTGCGCGTCACGAAGGGGCTTTCCGACGAAGACCGGATTGTGGCCTCAGGCGTCGAGTCCATCGTCGTCGGGCAGGCCATCACGACGACCCCCTGACAGCCGGAGAATGCGACCATGAAACTCGCCGATGTCTCGATCCGGCGCCCGGTCACGACCACGATGGTCATCCTCGCCATCGTCACCTATGGTGCCATCGCCTACAACCGCCTGGGCCTGGACCTCTTTCCCAACATTGACTTTCCGATCGTCACAGTCACGACCGTGTACCGGGGCGCGGACCCCGAGACCATCGAGACCAAGGTGACGCGCAAGATCGAGGACGCGGTCAACCAGGTCGGCATGATCAAGATGGTCCGGTCGTCCTCCCTCCAGAACGTCAGCCTCGTGGTGATTCAGTTCGAACTGGGCAAGGACATTGACGTGGCGGCCCAGGAGGTGCGCGACAAGATCACGGCCATCCAGCGCGACCTCCCCGCGGACATCGAGCCCCCGCTGGTCCAGAAGGTGGATTTGGGGGCCGCGCCCGTGATGACGCTCGCGGTGAGTGGGGACGCGGGGGTCGGGGACGCGGACCTGTACGAGTTCGCAGACAAGACGGTCAAGAAGCAAATCCAGATGCTCGAGGGGGTCGGCAATGTGGATATCGTGGGCGGGCGCGAGCGGACCATCTGGGTCTATCTCGACCCCGAGCGCCTGCTCGCGCACCACCTGTCGCCCGAGGACGTGGCCCGGGCCATTGGTGCGCAGAACATCGAGATCCCGGCAGGCAACGCAAGGCCCATTGGCCAGGAAGTCGCGGTCAAGACCAAGGGGATGGTCTCGAGCGTCGAGGAGTTGCGCAACCTCCCCCTCACGACCATCGAGGGCGCGGTCATTCGAGTCGGGGACGTGGCCTCGGTCGAGGATGGGCTCGAGGAGGAGCGGTCCTCGTCCCGCCTGGGACATCGGCCCACCCTGGCCCTGGTCGTGACCAAGCAGCCGGGGACCAACACGGTCGAGGTGGCGCGCCGCATCCGGGCCGCCCTGCCTTTGCTTCGCTCCCTGGCCCCGCGCGGCGTCAGCATCGAGGCCCCGGTGGACAACGCCCGCTTCATCGAGGACTCGGTCCAGGACGCCCTCTTCGACCTGCAACTGGGGGCATTGCTCGCGGTCGTGATCATCGGCGTCTTCTTGCGCAATCTCCGCATGACCCTGATCGCGGCGGTCGCGATCCCGACCTCGGTCATCGGGACCTTCGCCGCGATCAAGATGCTCGGTTTCACCTTGAATTATTTGACGCTCTTGGGCCTGTCATTGTCCGTAGGGCTCCTCGTGGACGATGCGATCGTGGTGCTCGAGAACATCTTCCGCCACTTCGAGGGCCACGGAGAGCGAGGCCGCGCCGCTCACGAGGCCACGGCCGAGATCGGGCTCGCGGTCACGGCAACGACCTTCTCGCTGGTCGCGGTCTTCTTCCCCATCGCCACCACCGGAGGCATGGTCGGCCGTTTCTTGAAGGAGTTCGGCATCACGGTCGCGGTCGCGGTCCTGATCTCGCTGTTCGTTTCCTTCACACTGACCCCGATGCTGTCCGCGCGCATCCTCAAGATGCCGGCGCGCAACTTCTTCACAAGGGGTGTGGAGGCGGTGCTCGCCTGGCTGGACCGCGCGTACGGGGCTGTCGTGGGATGGGCCCTGTCCCACAGGGCCGTGGTGCTGGGCGTCGCCATCGTCACCTTGGGCGCAACCCTCTATATCGCGCGCCTGCTCCCCAAGGAGATGATGGCGCAGATGGACCAGGCCGAGTTCAACGTCCGGGTCGAGACCCCGCCCGGTTCCTCCCTCGCCACGACGCAAGAGGCCGTGGACGAGGTCGTGCGCGTGCTCTCCGAGGTCGCGGAGGTGCGATACACCCTCGCGACCGTAGGCGGCGGGGCGAGGGCCGAGGTGGAGAAGGGGACCATCTACGTCCGCTTGAGCGACCCGCGCGAGCGCAAGAGGAGTCAGGACGAGGTCATGCAGGTGGTTCGCGACCGGCTCGCCCATTACCGCAAGGCCACCATCTTCGTGGAACCGCGCGCGATCTTCGAGACCGGGATGTCCATGGCGCCGGTACAGGTGAACTTCCTCGGGGACGACCTCGCGCGCCTGGACGCTTTGGCCCTAGAGACACGACGGTTCATGGAATCCGCCGGAGGCTATACGGATATAGATATTTCGTACAAACCCGCCAAGCCGGAGTACGGGGTCTTTGTGGACCGAGAGAGGGCCGCCCTGCTCGGGGTCCCCGTGGCCCAGGTCGGCATGGCCCTGCGTTTTCTGTTCGAGGGCGAGAAGGTGTCGGAGTTCCGCGCAGGGGGCGACATGTACGATGTGCGCCTGCGGCTGCGGGAGGAGGACAGGCGCGATTTGAACACGGCCCTGCGGCTTGGGGTGCGCTCGCCCTCCGGGTCCCTGGTCCCCCTCGAGAACCTGGTGACCTCCCGGGCAGGGACCTCCGCGCAGGAGATCACGCGCCTCTACGGGCGACGCGCGGTGTCTTTGTTCGCGAACCTCGCCCCAGAGAAGGCCCTGGGCACCGCGGTGGACGAGATCAACGCCTTCCTCAAGGAGCGCATCCCGGAGGGATACGCCTTCCGCTACACAGGCCAGGCCGACTTCATGCGCGAGAACTTCGAGGCCCTAACGAGCGCACTAATCCTTGGAATCATCATGATCTATTTCATCCTCGCCTCGCAGTTCGAGTCCTTCCTGCACCCCTTCACCATCATGCTCTCCTTGCCCTTCTCGTTCATCGGGGCCATCGGGGCGCTACTTCTGACCGGGCGCCACTTGTCCATCCTCGCCATGATCGGCTTCATCATGCTGATGGGCCTCGTGACCAAGAACGCGATCCTCCTGGTGGACTTCGCGATCCGGCGCTACGCCTCGGGGATGGCCTTGCGCGAGGCCATCATCGAGGCCGGCACCATCCGCCTGCGCCCCATCCTGATGACCACAGCGGCCATGATCTTCGGGATGCTCCCCATCGCGCTGGCCCGCTCGCTCGGGGCCGAGGCCCGCGCCCCCATGGCCATCGCCGTGATCGGGGGCCTCATCACCTCGACTCTCCTGACCCTCGTCGTGGTCCCGGTCATCTTCCACCTCTTCGAGGGCTTGAAGGCGCGGGTCTCAGCCAGAAGGTAGAGGGACCGGGGTGTTGAGGCACCCTGGTTGGACTTCGTTGGACCCCTTGAGAGGCGACTTGGCCCCGAGGTGCCGCCATGGTAATCTAACGTTGCTAGCGTTAGGAGGCTGAACTCCGTGAACGTTCATGAACGGAACCGACTGTTATCGCTTGGCATTGTGGATCATCCTGGGCTCTTTCCTCACCTCGATGGCCTGCGCCGTCAACCCCGCACCTTCCGGATTGACTTCGGGCTGCCGGACCTCCCCCTGGAGCCGGGCATTCTGATCATTCGGGGACCCCGCCAGTACGGAAAGAGCACCTGGCTGGAGTCCGCGCTGCGCGACTCGGTGACGCGCCACGGTCCGGGGAGTGCCTATTTCCTGAACGGGGACGAGATGGTTGACGCCGAGAGCCTGGTCCAGGCCATCCGCGACCTGGTGACGGCATTCGACCCGGAGCGGAGACCCCACCGGCTGTTCGTGGACGAAATCACTGCGGTGCGCGACTGGGAGCGCGCCCTCAAGCGCCTGGCCGACGAAGGCGTGCTTCGGGACATCCTCCTGGTCACGACGGGGTCGAAGGCCAGCGACCTGCGCCGCGGTTCCGAGCGCCTGCCCGGCCGCAAGGGCCGCCTGGCCCGGACGGTGTGGCTGTTCACCCCGGTGTCGTACGCCGAGTTCGTTCGGGTGGCCGGCCCTGACCTCGGGGATTCGTGCCTGTACGCGTACATGCTCGCGGGTGGCAGCCCTGTCGCGTGCGCCGAGGTGGCCTCGACTGGACTGCTTCCCGAGTATGTGGCCGAGATGATGCGCGACTGGATCCAGGGCGAGTTCGCCGCGGCTGGGGGGCGCGATCCTCGCTACTGGCAGTCCTCAACTGCCTAAATCGCTTCGGTGGGACCCCGGTCGGCCAGGCCAAGGTGGCGCGCGAGGCGGGCCTGGCCAACAACACCGTCGCTGCTGGGTACCTGGAGTTGCTCGCGGACCTGATGGTCATCGGGTTGTCGCCCGCCTGGGACGCATCGCGGCGGGCGCCGCTGGCCCGGCGGCCGGCCAAGTTCCCGTTTATCGCCCTGCTCGCGGCGTCCTGCTGGAACCCGGCGCGACCCCGAACCGTTCCGGAGGTCCGGGATGCCCCGCCGGAGACACAGGGGCGATGGCTCGAGTGGCTCGTCGCCCAGGAAGTGTGGACCTTCCTCGCTCACCCTCTCGAAACCGTGACGGCGGATTCTCGATGGTGAGCGGCGGTTGCCCACTCCGCAACCTTGCGTGTATCCTGGCTGTGGGAGTGCTTCCACGGAGGGACCCGAGATGGAGATGGACTTGAGCGCCTTGGCCAAGGCCATCGAGAGCCTCGACCGTGCGGTCACCCGGTCCATGGCCTTCCCCGAGGACCTCGAGGTCCGGGACGCGGTCATTCAGCGGTTTGAATCCACGTACGAACTGGCGTGGAAGATGTTGAAGCGACGGCTCGAGGCGGACCATCCTAGTCCACAGGCCGTTGACCAGATGTCCTTCAAGGCTTTGTTGAGAGAGGCTGCTCAGCGCGGCCTCGTGAGGGATGTCGAACGTTGGATCGTCTATCGGGAGGCCAGGAACACGACGTCCCACACGTACAACGAGGAAGCCGCAAGCAGCGTGCACAAGGTCGCCGTCGAGTTCCTGGAAGAGGCCCGCATGCTGATGGGCGAACTGGAGGCGCGCAACCGTGCTTGACCTGGCGCAGAGGCACCTGGAACAGGTCAAGGCCATCCTAGCGCGACGAGTGCCGCTTTGCGAGGTCCGGGCGTTCGGCTCCCGGGTCTCGGGTCAGGCAAAGCCGTGGTCGGACCTCGACCTCGCGGTGATGACCACATCGAGGCTCCCGTTCGAGGTTCTCGCGGCCTTGAGGTACGATTTCGAAGAGTCGGACCTTCCGTTCCCTGTTGATGTGGTGGACTACTCGAGCGTCTCCCCGCAACTCCGTCGGGTCATTGCGAGGTCGAGTACGCTCATCTACGCGCCTGGCTGCGACGAGTTGGCATCGTCTTCGACTGCGTCGGGCCTCTCGACGAGGGCGCGACGGCCCGGGGGACCCTCGTCATCGGCGTAGAGCGCTCGAGCGAAGGAGGCCCAGTAGCAGGCCACCGACCTCCAGGAGCACGCGGCGGTTGAGGGCGTGGACCGTGCCGAGAAAGGCAGCCGCAGCGAGGACCGCGATCAGGGTGGCGCGGGCCGCGACTTCCCATCCCTGGACCGCGACCGACGATTCGAGGGCGTGGATGACCCCCACTGCGACCAAAAGGCCAGCCAGGGATTCCCCGACCGCGCCCAGGAAGGCCCGCATCGGGACCCCCAGGTCGCGCGTCACGAAGGCCTGGGCCGCGAGGTTGGAGGCGACCTGGAAGGCGACCACGGACCAGGCCGCCACACGCAGGCCAAAGGTCATCCCCACCCACAGGAAGGCGACCTGGAAGAGCGCGCGCAGGAGCCCCGCGAAAAAGGAATGGTCCGACCGGCCCAGGCCCGACAGGACCGGGGGCACCAGGGTCCCGCCGGCGCCGGTCCAGAAGGCGTAGAAGCACAGGATGCGCGCCAGGGGCACGGCCCCGTCCCAGGCCGCGCCGATCACGAGGGGCAGGACCGGGACCAGGGCGTAGGCCAGGACCACGAACACGGAAGAGACCACGGCCACGTACCGCGTGGACCGGACGTAGGCGTCGGCCATGCGCGGGCGGTCGTCCTGCAAGCGGCTGAACGTGCTGAACATCACGCTGTTGAGGACGTTGCCCACCTGGCCCACGGCCAGGGCCCCGACCCGGATGCCCACGCTATAAAGCCCGGCCGCGGCATTGCCCAGGCGCCACCCGATCAAAAGCACGTCGAGCCCGCGCGTCAGGGCGTTCAGGAACTTTGACATCGCATGGTAGGAACCAAAACTGAACAGGTCGCGGAACGCAGCGCGCTCCAGCCCCAGGGCCGGTCGCCACCTGGATCCGGACCGGTCCGGAGCACCCTCTCCCGCCCCTGACCGCCACCACAGGACCGCGGCCAGGACCAGGAAGTTCGCGTAAAACCCAGCGAGCACGGCCCATGCCCCGGCCCCGGCCGCCCCGAGCCCCACCGCGACCCCGATGTAGGCCAGGGTCCCCCACGCGTTCGCGACCGTCTGGGTGCGGAAGTCCATCTCGCGTGTCAAGAGGGCCTGGGGCACATGTCCGAGCGCGAGGACCAGGGGGAGCGGCGCCACGCCGACCAGGATGCGAGTGAAGTCAGAGGGGCCGACCCAGGCCTCGTATCCCAGGACCCCGAGTAGCAAGGAAAGCCCGACTACCACGGCCAGGAAGAGGTTGGCTGTGAAGGCGGTGCGCAGGTGGCTGTCGGTGAGATGAGCCCGCTGGATCAGGGCGGCGATGAACCCGAGTTCCGCGGCCATGTCCAGGATGGTCCCCACGGCCAGGACTCTCGCCGCGAGCCCGAACGTCTCGGGACCGAGCATCCAGGCCAGGACGAAGTGGACGACCAAGCGCCCTGCCTGGATGGTCAGGGACAGGACCGCGGCCCAGCGGGTCGCGACCAGGGTCTTTTGTTTCAGGTCGCTCAAGGTGCCCCCCCGGGTGGTCCGGGCTGACGGGAGATGATCGCGAGGAACTTCCCGGCTGCGGTCAAGATCGGGCGGTCCGCGAGTGCCACCTCGATGACGATGTCATCCCCCAGGCGCGAGCGAAACACGCCCAGGAGGTGGTCCCGGTCCGCATCGCTCCACTCCGGTGCGGGGACCACGTGCACGCGGATCGCGCCAGGCCGTTCCTGGATGACCTGGATGCTGCGGGCGTTGCGACAGTGGATGGATAGGCCCATGAGGCTCGTGATGCGGCGCCCATCCGGCAAGACGAAGAACTGTGACGTGCGGCCCTCGATGCGCCGGATCACGGGACCTGGGCGGCCCGCGGGACAGCGCTCGCCTGGGTCGTACAGGACGAGGTCGCCCACCCGGTAACGGATCAGGGGCCAGGCGAGGTTGTGCAGGGTGGTACAGACCACCTCCGCGCGCACGAGGCCGTTCTCCTCGCCCACGGGCCACAACTCGATGACCCCGTAGTCGCCGTCCACATGGAGGTGCCCACAGTCGTACTCGGTGATGGACCCTGCGGCCTCTCCCTGGCCGTACTGGTCCCAGACGCGACAGCCGAACGCGCGGGCGATGGCCTCGCGCCAGGCAGGTTGCAGGACCTCCGACGTGGAAAAGAAGGCGCGGACAGGGTTCGTGAAGCGGTAGCCCGTGCGCAAGACCCACTCGGCCAGGGTGAACACCGCCGACGGGTACCCTTGAAAGTAGGTGCAGGGGTGGCGGTTGAGGTCCTCGACGTAGGCGCGAAGGTTCTGGTCGCTCAGATGGAACACCGAGTAGAGACGCTGCCGCGCGGCCCAGTTGTCGCGCCAGAACGGGGGGCGGTCCTGGCGGCTCGGGACCACAGGATTCGCGGTGAACGTGGCGAAGGGGTCACGCGGGGTCACCCCAGGCCGACGGCGAGCCCAGTAGAAGCCGTACTCCATCTCCATCGCCTCGCGACTCGTCACGATCGTGATGGGCATCCCGGTGCTGCCGCCCGAGGGATGAAACCACAGGTGTCCGCGCGGCCAGCCCTCCGCGACAAGGTCGCGCCAGTGGTGCCGGAGGTCCTCGCGCGTCAGGACCGGCAGCCGCGTAATGTCCTCCACGCCCCGCACGTCGGCCGGGTCCAGCCCTATTTCGCGAAAGCGCTTGCGGTAGTAGGGGACCCGGGCCGCAGCGTGGGTCACGAGGTCCCTCAACCGTTGGTTTTGGAAATCCCGCAAGCGGTCCTCTGACCAAGAGGCCGCCTCCCGAAAAAAGGCCTCCCACTCCCGCTGCCGGCCCCCGTATCGCCACCGCCAGCGACGAAGACCTTCCAGGGTGCACAGGACGTTCTGTGCCACGACCGGGAGGTGAGGATAGGCCGCGAGAGCAGCCCGACGTATATTTTCGCTAAATGTCATATCTCGTGAAACGATATCAGTTCGACACCATGGCGAGCCGCCTCGTCCGCGAGGCCAGGGTCGGACAGGACGCGGGCCTCGGCCTCGCGCTCCTCCACGTAACGGGCGTGTGCCCGCAGCGTCTCGTCCGGGTATCCTGGGTGGCAATAAATCTCGGAGGTCCCGGGCGGCAGCAGGCGAAACAGGGCCTCCCACATCGCGCGGTCCGTCTTCCAGGTGCCGGGGCCAAGGCGGACCGGCGTGATCATGCGGTCCGCCATGCGGAAGCCCGCGAAGCGGGCACGCTGCATCCAGGCTGCGGTCAACACGTGGCGCGCGAGGCGGTCCGGCCTGCGCAGGTAGTGGCGGATGGTCAGGAGGGGCGACGCGCTCCCCGTGAACAGGTAGTGCCGGTTCGTGCGCATCCGCTCGATGCCCGCCTCGCGCGCGACCTCCATCGCGACCTCGAAGTAGCGCGGGAGGAGGTGCTGGTTGCGGTGCCCGTCCCAGTGGGTCAGGAAGGCGCCGAGCCCTCGCAGGACCTCGACCTGGGCGCGCAGTTCTCGACGCATCTCGTCGCGCCTCACGCGCCCGGTGAGGAGCGCCCGCGGGAAGGCCCGGTCCAAGAAGTGCCCCGACGAATCCACGAGCGAAGGAACCAGGTCCGGGTCCAGGACAGGCCTCCCCACAGCCAGGTTGAAATGGACCCCGATACTGACGCGGGGAAAATCCTGAACCACACGGGCGACCTCCTTGACCGCGGGGAAGTTCGCATTGACGCTGATGCTCCGCACCACCCCGGCGGCCAGCGTCTCGAAGATCGCGCGGTTGTTGCCCGCTGTGAACCCGAAGCCGTCCGCGTTCACAACGAGGCGTCGCACAGGCATCCCGTCACTCCCCAACCAGGTCCGAGAAGCGGATGACCCGGATGCCGGCCTCCCGGGCCGTCTGGACCAGCGAAGGGTCGCGCAGGGCCTGCACCTCGGCCTCGCGTGCCTCGACCAGGCTCGCCACCCGTCGCAGGTCGTCGTCCGCGTATCCGGGGTGGCACCAGACCTCGCTCGTGCCCGGCGGGAGGCAGCGAAGGAGCCGGCGCCACGTGGCTGGGTCCCGGGGGTCGGTCCCCGGGAGGACACCGAGCAAGACGGCCCGGTCCGCCATGCGAAACGCTCGGGCTCTGAGCAAAGCCGTGACTGCGCGCCGGGCTGCGAAGGTCGCCAGGCGCACGGGACGGCGCGCGAGGAAGGCCACCACGGGAGCGGGCGATTCGGCCGGCAACCAGTAGCGATGCGTGCGCACCGCGGGGATTCCCGCGCGCCTCGCCACCCTCATTGCGGCCCGCAGGAACGGCGGGTGCACATGCATCCCCTGGTGACTGTCCCAGTGGTCCAGGGTGGCCCCAAGGTCGCGCAAGCGCTCCACCTGGGCCCACAACTCGGCCTCCATCTCCTCAAGGCGCAAGCGCCCCATCCACGCCCGTCGGATGAACTCCCTCCCCCAAAACTCCCCTCGCCCGTCCACGAGCGACGGTACGCGCCCCGGTTCCAGGACCGGCCGGCCCACGGTCAGGTTGAAGTGGACCCCGAGGCCCACATCCGGGAATCGGCAACGGAAGGCCGACAGGTCCTCGACCGCGAGACCGTTCGCGACAACGCTGACGCTCCGTACGAATCCCGCTACGCATACCTCCTCGATGCCGCGGTTGACACCGGGCGCGAGCCCAAACCCATCTGCGTTCACGATCAGGCGGCGCTCTGCCCTCGTTGTCCTCTCCATCTTCCTAGCCAACAGCGTCAGTCAGGGACTCGCCGCGAGACCATCACGAAGCCCTCGTCCTCGAAGTGCCGGTCGAAGGCGAGGACGGACCGCACCTTCCGCCGCCGGAGGAGGGCGAAACTGACGCAGTCCACGAGGCTCGGCCCCGCGCGGCCCGACTGGACATACCGCTCGACGCCCGCGCGAAACAACGCCTCGTCCACCCACACGACTCGGAACAGGTCCAGGTCGTCCAGAGAAACGCCTGGCTACGTCGGCCCCGAGCCGCCGATGCAGCAGGGCCACGGTCTCGCAAACCACGAAGGAACGGGTCATGAGCGCTTCGCCTCGTCCGACGGCATCGCGGATGGCTGTCACAGCCTCCTTGTGGTGCCGGTCGTCCCGGTCGGCAGCGTCGAAGCGCGCCGAGGTGTCCACGAAAATCACCGCAAGTCCTCGGCCAGGGCCTCGTCGTGTCTCTCGGAGAGGTCCGTCCGGCCGGACGCGCCCCCCCGATGAAGGTGAACCCCTTCCGGCCCGGCCGCCCCCTTGCGCCCCTCAGGGCCTGACGCACGCATCTGCGGCTGACCTCGCTGATCGTGACCTGTTGTCGGAAGGCGATTCTGCGAACGGTCTCGAAGGTGTCTTCGTCCAACTGGATTTGGGTTCTGACCATCCCCAAACCTCGCACGGACCGGTTCCATCATGTTGGAATGTTGCACTGCTGTCAACGAGGGCCAGCGACGATTCTCCGCGCCAGGGCCTGAAGCCCCTGCCACACAAGGCGCGCGTGGCGCGGCCTCAGCGAGCGAATGGTCGGCCACAGGTTCCGGCCCCCGCCGCGCAGGGCCTCGCGCACGGCCTCAACGAGCCTCCGGGCCACCCGGTCCGGCGTGATGGAGTCACGGTAGCGCCGAGGTCCCTCCCCTGCGGCCATGGCCCGCGACATGTGCTCGATGCGGGAGCGGACTCGGACCTCGACCTCGGGTGGCGCGGGGACCACGACCGCCGCCTCGGTCACCCAGGTCGGGTAAAACTCGTATGCAACCACGCGGCGCCCGTCCAGGGTGCACCGCAGGACCATCCCCTCACGCCGCTCGTCCAAGAAGTTGTTGGTGGCTGCAAGGAAGTTCCCGAGGCCCCAGGCGATCAGGCCGTCGCCGACCCTCTCGATGCCGCCCAGGACGTGAGCGTGGTGCACTGCGACCACTGAGGCCCCTGCGAGGAGCGCCCCCCTGGCCGCTGCGTCGAGTTCCGGTGACGGCCAGGGTCCGCCGCCCTCATGGATCACGACGAGGACAGCGCAGCCCGAGTCCAGCGCCCGGCGGATGTCGCGCCTCACGCGGACGAGGTCCGGCGGTACCGTCCAGTACGGGCGACCTCGCACGGCGACATTGCGCATCCCGCAGTACGCGAGGACCGCGAGCACCCCCCCGTCCGGGGCCTGGACCCGCGCCTCGACCCTCTCACCGATGCCCTCCCCGGCCAGTCCGCACCAAGCGATTCCGACCCGATCCAGTTCGCGCAGGGTCCGCTCGACCCCCTCGCGTCCGAAGTCGAGGACGTGGTTGTTGGCCAGGGTGACCACCTGGAAGCCTGCCGCGGCCACCGCGTCTGCCGCCGCCGGCAGGGCCCAGTAGTCGGGCCTCGCGCCCGGCACCGCGCGGCGTGCCACGCTGATCGGGGTCTCGAAGTTGGCGATCCGCAGGTCGCACGCGCGCAAGAGCGGCGCGACCTCCCGCAGGACCTCGGCCGGGTCCGTGGCCCTCTCCTGGGCCTCCCGCACCCGGTGGCTGAACATCAAATCCCCGACCAGGCCAAGCGTGAAACTCACCCCTCCCCCCCGGCAAGGCGGCGCAGCCAGCGCGCCCTCCGCGGCTCGGTCCGCGCGGCCAGCCGCCCGAACAGGTCCACGAGTTTCCCGCGCTCGCAATCCCAGGTGTAGCGCTCGGCCACGCGGCGCTGAAGCGTACGGGCCATGTGGTCCAAGGCCTCGGGGTCCGCCAGGAGTTGCGCGACCGCTTGGGCATAGGCCACCGGGTCGTGCCCGCACACTACCCGGACCAGGGCGAGGTCCTCGGGGTCGAGCAACCGCTCGAACTCAGGCAGGTGCGAGGTCACGACCGCGCACCCGCACGCCATGTACTCGAAGACCTTGACTGGGACCGCCACGGCCAGGTGCGGCAACAGCCAGGGGTGCACGTCCACCCCGACCTTGCAGCGCCCGAGCAGCGCCGGGACCTCCGCGTGCGGCGCACGCTCGATAATGGTCATCCGGTTGACTGCGAACCGAGCGCGCAACACCGCGACCTGGTGCGGCAGGAGGCCGATCACCAAAACGCGGAGGTCCGGTCGTTCGCTTCCCAGGGCCTCGACCACGCGAGCGAAGAAGTCGAGCCGGACGTCCGACAGGGAGCCGAGGTGGACGACATCGAATTCGCGCTGCCGGCACGGCGTCGTCTGTCGGGCGCCCTCTTGAATCATTTCTTGCGTAGGCAGGTTGTAAAGCGCGACCTTTTCTCGGTGCGGAAAGGGATCGAGAAGCGGCGTCGTTGCCGCGACCACGGCGGTCGCGGCCCTCGCGAAGCCCCGCTCGTAGACGCCCGCGGCTCGCCCTGCGAGCCCGCGCAACGGCCTCGGGATCCAGTCGCGGTGGCGGAGCATGTTCCCGTAGTCCTCGTGGGCGTCGTACACGACCTCGAAGCCCAGCGCGCCCATGACCGGGGCCAGTATCAAGAGCGGGGCGTCGTGCAGGTACACGAAGGGCGTTGGACGGCGCAAAAACTCCACCATAAGTCTCCAGGGGGTCACGAGGAAGTTCTCGGCCCTGGAGCGCGGGGCTGGGACCGCCACCACCTCGACGCCGTCCGTCGTCCCCGACCGGCCCCAGGGCGTCACCAGCCGCACGCGCCAACCAGCCTCGGCCAGGGTCCTCGCCTGCCGCGAGAACACCCGCGCGTCATCCGCGCGGTGGAGGGTCAGGATGGTGATTCCGTCTCGTGGTTCCTTCAAACCAATCTCTTCCTGTCCGGCCACCAATAGACCGCTACCGTACCTTGACCTTTTAAGTCTCGAGCACTTCCTGAAGCCGTCGGGCACCCGGCCACAAAGGGATGTTGACGACGCAGCGGGCTGCCATCTCGGTCACGGGAAGGGAGACAGGCACGATCAGCGACCTCCTGGGATAAAGCCGATGCAAGGCCGCTGGCCAGTTGTGGTTTCCTGCCTCGATACCCCTGGCCTGCAGCCATGGCGCGAAAGACCCGTCCGGGTCCAGCAGGGAGTATCGGTTCCAGTGGGGCGAGACGCCCGCTCTCCCAAGCGGCCTCAATCCTCTTCGCCTTGCGACCTCCTCGATCACCTGCGCAGGCTCCGGGTCGTACCGATAATGTCTCTTCTGCAGCAAGACCAAAGAAACCTTGATCGCCCCAAGTCGCCTAGGAACAATTCGGGTCTTTCGACGGATGCAACGTCGAAGCACTTTGTATACAAATCGTGCCGGTTCAAACTCAGCCAGCCGTGCCCCGTAGTTCTCCGACCACGGCCACGAGTGCGCAGCCCGCACCCATTCCCAGTCGTTGACGCCAGGTCGGTAGCGGGATTCCGATGTGTTTTCAAACAGATAGCGCAGTGCCCGCACATCTCCTCGCTCTGTTCTCTCGCACTCGCTTTCCAGCTCCCGAATCAGACCTCGGACCTTTTCCGTCCACTCGGAATCGAGGCTCCTCTTGATTTCAAGATACCCCCCCGTCCAGCAGGAAAATGGCTTGTCGAAGGCGTAACTCTCGAACAGGGCATCCCCCAAACTCCCCACCGTCACTCCATCTACCTTGGCCCCAAACGTCTGCGAGTTGTCTTCCACCATCAGGGCCCCCACGCGGTCGCAATATTCGCGAAACTCAAAATATTCGGTATTCGGAAGGCCCTGATAGTGAGTCACGATAACCACGTCCGGGCGCACCGGCGCCTGTCGAAGCGACTCGAGGCTCATCGAGAGGTCTTCCGCCTTGATATCGACCAGCATCGGCGTGCACCCGCTTTGAAGAACCGCCTCTATCACCACCGGACAGTTGAACGATTGCAAGGCTACGACCGGCCTTTTGTTGCCCCTAGTGAGCCGCAGAGCGTAGAGAAGGACCCACAGGGCGCTGCGCCCCCGGTCGAGAAACCAACCATCTGGCTTCGGGCCTGGCCACTCGCGCGGAACCCCGTCGAGCCAGGCAGGGTCGAGATACCTTGGGCGTGCCCTGACGATCATTGCGCCTCGTGCCAGATGCCTCCCATGTCTTCTGCAGGCTCCTCCGACTTCCACGCGAGGAACCGTCGAAACAACCGCACGGCCGTGATCCGCTTCACGGGCCGGAATCCGGCCCGAACGATCCCCCGGATGGACGCCGTGTTGGTGACCCCGACGTTCCCATAGGCCACGCGAAACCCTTCCTTCGCCAACTCTCGAAACGACTGCGTCAGCAAAGCCGGATAGATACGCGATCCCCGGTATTCAGGCGCAACGAACGCGGGACCGACGAACGCCTCCCCAGGCCCCAGAACGATCTGGTGATCAAAAAATAAGAAGCGATAATAATCGTAATGAATCCAAACGTACCCCACAAGACGTGGCCCTACAAATGCCCCAAGGCATCTGGCCCCCCTCGACACGAAATCGTCCACGTCGCTTGCGTTGAAGGCCCCATGCGCTGCCATGAACTCCTGGATCGCGGCCTTCTCGACCCACCGGTACTGAACATCCAGTTTGGCCTGGACCACATTGATTCGACTCAGGTCCTTCCGAACAATGATTGTCGTGTCTTTCTTGGCCCAATAGCCCGTTAGGACCTGAATGGCTCTTGTCAAGCCGAGTTGTCGAATTCTCTTTATACGAGAGACCATTTGTTGATCAACCATTTCATGGCCGTGACCGCCAGCATCCTCGCGCTGATGGGTTCGATCTGGTAGAAAGGCACGAGCCTGGCGCCGAATTCCATCTTTGCGCTCGCCACGCGCTCTACGTTGGCGCCCGCGAAATCGAAGCCGGCAGCGCCCGCCATCTGGAGGTCGTCCAGTGCAAACGCGACCAGGTGCTGGGTCGCCCCGGACGTCAGGTGCGACGGGTCAGTCCCCGCGAGCCAGTCCACCGCCCTCCGACCCGGAGCGTGGAGGATCGCCCGACCGCTTGCCGGCTCGCCCGAGGGGCTGCGGCAGAGATAGATGCGGAGGTGGTCCGGGCCGAGCAGAGCCCGAGCGCGCTCGAGGTCGGCGACGCTCATGCGATACGAGATGCCCTGGCGGCCCTCGGTGCCTGCCAGACACCGGACAAGGGCCTCGATGTCGTCGGAACGCTCGGAGGTGTACCCCGCGCGACCCGCCTTGGCCACCTGCTTGCGCACGGAGTACGAGGCATGGTCGAGTTTCCAGGGAAAGTCGATCCAAAGCGTGTACGCGACCAGGGTGCGAAAGCCTGCCCACGCCCATGGTCTCGCGTCCTCCACCGTCGGGGGAAGACTCAACACACCCTTGACCCCGCGCTTTTTCAAGTCAAAGGCCAGACCTTTGGCCAAAGATACCCACTGGTGAGACAGACGATGCACGCGGTCGGTGGGAGTTGGCTCGAACTCGACCGGAAGGTAAGCGCAGACCCTCGGCATCACCGCCTGGCCGGACGCGTCCAGATAGAGGATTCCCTTCAGGCGCGGCCGGTCAGCACCGGACTTGTCCCTGTACTCGAACGGGAGCGCCTCTATCCCCCACTTCCAGCACATGAACTCCACGAATTGCGGGAGGCCTATGGGCATGAAACCCCTCTGCTCGGACCGGAGGCTTCCGGACGATCCTGTTGGGGTACCTTCGAGACGACCAGCAGGCGCTTGCCCGCGGGGGTCGTGGGGATGTCCTGCATCGTCCTCACGGTGATCCGGCAGGCCTCGCCCAGGACCGACCGGACGCAATCTGTGATGAAGGTCTCAGTCGTACTGTCGTAGCCGTACCCGGGCACCAGCCTGATCTCCACACTGGCGGGGTCCTCTTGGAAGAACTGGTACGCCCGTACCTGGCGAGCAACCGGTCCGAAAATCAGGGTCAGATTGGCGACCGTGGCCCTCCGGCCATCTGGGCTTACGAGGTAGTCGCCCGTGCGCCCAAGGACCCTCGAGACTTTGGGAAGGCGAATCCCGCACACGCACGGCCCAGGGGGCGACACTTCCACCAGGTCCCCCAGGTCGTAACGGATGTACGGCCAGTCCCAGTTGTAGAAACTGGTGACCAGGACCTGCCCGACCTCCCCAGGCCTCGCGCTGGTCCCGTCCTCCTTGACAACCTCGATCAGCCTGGCACTCTGAAACAGGTGCAAACCGTTGTGCGCCGCGCACTCGCTGGCCACGGGTACGTCCCCAGCCCCGTAGGTATCAAAGGCCTCAACTCCGAATGCCTCTCTAATTCTCTCCCTTTGAAATGGTTGCAGCATCTCGCTCGACGTCCACACGATCTGCACCGACGGTAGGCGGCGTCCAATCTCCAGCATTTTCGTGGCCAGCAGGTACATCGCCGACGGATAGCCACCGACCACCCTCGCCTCAATGTCTGCTATGGTGTCTATATATTTTATCAACCTGTCGTCATCAAGATAATCGCAGGTAAGCCCATGTACCCCCAGAACCCGCGACTCCCACAGGCCATACAAGCGCTTCTGCCAGGTGGCCGCATAGGCCACCCCGCCGACTCTGACCATCACATCACCTGGCCTGATGCCGAGCATCTCCTCGCAGCGACGGATGCTCGCCACGTGCCAGGCTACCTCCGAGGACGGACGGTAGAACGCGGTCGGCTCCCCGGTGGAGCCTCCGGTGCGCCCCTTTTTGAGCCGCCAGCGTTCGACCCCCCTCGCGAAAATTTCCTCGGCGCATTCTCGGATGTCCTTCTTTGTCAGGGGCGGGATTCTCGAGAGGTCCGCAAGGTCGGAGAAGTCGTCTGGGTGAAACCCGACCGACTCGAAGCGTCGTCGGTAAAACGGGACATTGTCATAAGCATGACGAAGAAGAGCCCGAACACGGTCGGTCTGCCACGTCCGGAGCCGCTCCGGGTCCCAGGTGTCGCGTTCCCGGAGTTCTGCGACGAGCGGCCCGAGCGATCTCCCGAACCGGACCCAGTCGGACAAGGTACGCGCCCACCTTGTCTTCAAGACCCTGATCGGGTCTCTCATCCGTGCGCCCAGCATCCTGTCGCTGCTCGTGAACGGCCGTCCGGTTTCCACTCGCGGGCCTCTCCGGCCCCGACCTTGCCACAATGCAAGTGCCTCCTGACTCCACCGCATTCCGCCGCGGAGCCCTGCCGCCGCCCGATCTCGCAGCCGCGTGATCGTGCTGCTGCCTCTTCAAGCCTCCTCCAAGTTGATATTGGCAAGTCGCCGCACGACCCTACCAGTCGGTCACAACCCGGAAGTAGAACTGCATGTCCGTCGTTCTCGAGTCGTTGACATCGCCGCCACAAAGCGTTGCGTTCGTGTTGTTGCACCATGTCGTCCCACCGTCCACGGTGAATTCCGTGATTCCATCAGTGAATGTACTAGCGGCATGCATAATTCCCGCGCCGTCTCGCAGACCGTAGGTCGCGTACGACACGGAGTCGCTCTCCAGCAGAAGCCAGTATGAGTAGCCAGCGGTCGAACGCAGTTGAATCGGCTCCGGGAATCTCAGCGTAATCCATGTCATATCAGTGGATATAGTTGCGGCAGGTACCTCATCCACAAAAATGTCGGTTTCCTCCCGATTCACGACTTTCGCCACACTACAGTGTTCTGCGCGAAAGCGATAGGCGACGAGATAGGACGGCAACAGTTTCAAATTCGCTTAGCCATTTCCATTCAGGCCGCTTCCGTAAAAATTGGAACGGCACTGGCCGTACGCCGGCAGCACATCCCATCCGCACATCATCCCGCACACGACCGCGAAGAAAAGGGCTCTGCGCATGGGAACACCTCCTTTTCAGCCAGACGGAGAGTACGAGATCGTCTTCGAGGATGTCAAGACACCTCGTGGCTGCGCGTGGACCCCGAATGGGCTTGACCACGCTTCACGGAAGGCGCATTCTCGCGTCGAGGAATCGTCCGTTCCCGGCCGCGGGAGCGTCGTAGAAGGTCGGTTGAGATCGATGCCTCCAAGGTCTTCGTGGACTGCCTTGGTCGATGCGGAGGTCGTCATGAGACACCGAGTCCACCTGGTCGCGTGCGGTCCCTGGCGCGGGGCTGCGCTCTACGCCTTGCGCGTCCTGGTCGAGCCCCTCGGATTCGAAGAGGTCGAGGGGACCGGCGGCGATTCCGAGGCCCTCCGAGGCGAGGGCGCGGTGCTCCTGTCCTACGGCGCGACGCCTCCCGATATCCCAGCCAGAGCGCACCTGCACGTGACCGCGCACGAGGCGTTCTGGGCGTCCTTTCTCAAGCCTCAAAGCCTGCCCAGACGGCCCTTTCACCGCCTCGAGGCCGCGGACCTCGCGCTCGGCCGGGACCTGGCCGAACCCCTGGTCGTCCCCTTCGTCACGGACAGCCCGACCCAGTTCGACCTCGGTCCCTCGCGGCGCATCGTTGTCGGGGCGGACATCGTGGCGTCGGCCTTCTTCTTCCTCACCCGGTACGAGGAGGCGCTCGCGACCGAGAGGGACCGCTGGGGCCGGGTCCCGGAGGAGCGCTTGAGCCTGGTCGAGGAGGGGCTTGCGGACCGCGCCCCCGTGGACGAGTACCGCGAGGTCCTCGCGGCCTGGCTGTCGCGCCTCCTGAATCGGCCCGTGGCCGCACACCCGCCGGGCTACGAGGTCCTCCTGACGCACGACGTGGACTCGGGGTTCCGGGTGCGGCGGGGCCCCTTCTGGAGCCACGTCCTTCGGGGAATGGCCCGCGACCTCCTCCGGCACGGCGCGCCCCGTACCGCCCTCGAACTCGGGGTCAACGCGCTGGCCGCCGCGGCGGGACGACCGATCCCCTTCGGGGGGATACGCGACATCCTGCGACTCGCGGAACGCCACGGGCGCACGTCCCACTTCTTCTTCATGGCGAACGGGACCCACCCGGACGACGCGGCCTACGACCTTCGCGACCAGGCGGTGCGCAAGGCCATCCGGACCCTGGTCGAAGCCGGCCACCGGGTCGGGCTGCACGTGGGTCTCCACGCGGCCGGGGACGCCACGGCCCTGCGCCGGGAATGGGACCTGCTCGCCGAGGTCCTCCAGGAGGCGCCGTGCGGGACCCGGACTCACTTCCTCGCGTTCGACCCCGCGGTCACCCCACGCCTGCTCGCGGAGGCCGGAGCCCGACTCGACTCGTCCGCAGGTTTTTCGGCCCGATGCGGGTTTCGAACCGGCACGACGCGGCCCCACCGCCTCTTCGATTTCGAGGCCAGGCGACCGCTGGACCTTATCGAGTACCCGCTCGCTGTCATGGACAAGGCGGTTTACGACCAGCCTCCGGCCCAGCGGCGCGCGCTGGTCCAGCGCACCGTGGATACGGTCCGCCGCCACGGAGGGTGCCTGACGCTCAACTGGCACTACTGGTACTTCACGCACCGTTATCGTAGTCTGTGCGAGGAGGTCCTGGCCGCGTGTCGCGGCGGGCGCGACGCGGTCATTTCCGCGCCGCCCCCACCGGCCCGGCGGGTCCATGACGGAGGTTCCGTGTGCCCGTCCTGATCACCGGGGAACTCCGCGTCTTCGTCGTGCTCGCGTTTTTTGCGGGGGTCCTATGGTACGCGCGGCAGTCCCTGGTGGCGCTCGCAATCCCGTTTCTCGTGTCCAACCTCTTCAAATCGTGGATCTCCGAGAACGTCGCCCTCTTCGCCACCTACGACTACACGGTGTTCACGAGCGCCCTGGCCCTGGGCGCCGCCCTCCTGGCGGCCTTGCGTCGACCCGTGTTGCGCCTGTCGGTCCCGTGGTCGCTCCTGGTCGGGTTCGGGGCTCTGCTCCTGGTCCTGTACGCCTCGACCCCCCTCTACTACGGCTGGGCCGTCCGCCAGTACCTGCAGTTGCTCGGGTTCGGGGCCGTGGCGCTCGTCGTGCCCATGGCCCTCGTGCGCACGGTCGGGGACCTCCTCGTTCTGTGGCGCTGCCTCCTGTTCACCGTGATCCTCGTGGCCGCGACCTCCCTGTTCTCGCCCACGACTTACGGTGAGGCGCGCGGGGCGTTCCTCTCCGGAGTGGACTCCATCGGGGTGGCGCGGCTGTGCGCCTTTGGGATCCTGGTCATCGCATCCCTGTCGCCTCATCAGTGGCGAGCCGGCGGCTCGGGGGTCCAGGCCTTCACCCTCCTGGGGCTCGCGGTCGCCATCGCCGGCCTGATCTACTCCGGTTCGAGAGGCCCGTTCCTGCATGCCCTCGCGGCCCTCGCGGTCCTACTCGTGGCCCGCCGCGACCCGTTCCCGCGCAAGACCCTGACCATCGGGGTGATGGTCGTGGCCTTTGTCGCCGTGTGGTCCTTCTTTCCAGAAAGCCCGGGCCTCAAGCGGATCGCCTCCCTGCGGGAACTCGAGGACGTGGGCAAGGACCCCAGCGTCGGCTACCGCTTCCAGGCCTGGGGCTACATCGTCGAGACGTGGAACCGCGGCTTGTGGCTAGGGCATGGCGTGGGCGTGATCGAGTTCAAGGAGGGCATCCAGCCTCACAGCCTGCTCCTCGACATCCTGTACTCGGGCGGACTGCTGGGGGTCCTGTCGTATCTGGTCATGGTCGTTGCGTTCGTGGCCGCTTGGTGGCGACGCCCGCGGCTTCCGGCCCACGACCCGCGGGAATGGGCCTCGCTCCCCGCATTCGTCCTCGCGGCGTATGGGGCCATCGCATCGTCCACCGCGTACGAGATCTCGAGCGCCCGCGTCCCGTTTTTCTGGTTCGCGGTCTGCCTGGCCGCTATCGGAGCGATGCGGCGCGAGCCCGTCGCGCAGTCCTCGCCAGCGCCGTCGCCTGGACCCGCCCCTTCCCTGGCCGTCGTCCATCCCTCCATGGGTCACCGTCATGAGAATCCTTTGGATCAACCACTATGCCGTCCCTGAGCGGGCGGCCGCCGGCACGCGGCACGCCGTGCTCGCCCGCTTTCTCGGCGACCTCGGGCACGAGGTCACGGTCGTGGCGTCCTCCCTGCCCGACGGCCGCCGCCCAACGGTGGACCTGCCCACCGGGGCCTCGCACCGCGACGTGATCGAGGGTGGCGTTCGATTCCGATACGTCCGCACCTCCCCCTACGCCTCGCTCCCGGGCCGCCTGCGCAGCATGATTGAGTTCCGGTCGGGGGTCCTGCGCTGTTCCTGGGACGATCCGCGGCCCGACGTGGTCATCGGTTCGAGCGTGCACCTGCACGCGGCGGACGCGGGCCGGCGGCTCGCGCGGCGTCTGGGCGTCCCCTTCGTGTTCGAGGTTCGCGACCTGTGGCCTGACACGCTCGTGGACATCGGGGCCGTCTCGCGCCTCCACCCAATCTATATGTATTTGAAATATTTGGAGTTGCGCCTGTATCGCGATGCATCGGCGGTGATCACGCTCCTGCCGGGGATGGCGGCGTACCTCATGGCACACGGCATCCCCGAGGACCGCATCTGGTACGTTCCCAACGGGGTGGACCCGGACCTCTTTCCGGAATCCCCGCCTCCTCCATCCGACAGCCTCTTCACGGTGTCCTACTTCGGCGCTCACGGCCCGGCCAACGGGCTCGAGACCGTCATCCGCGCCGCGGCCATCCTGCGCTCGCGGGGCGCCCCGGTTCGCTTCCGCCTGGTCGGGGACGGCAACCGCAAGCCTGCCCTGCGCGACCTCGCCACGTCCTTGGGACTTGACAACGTCGCCTTCCTGGACCCGGTCCCCAAACGGGACCTCGCCCCCCTGGCCGCGGAGTCCCACGCCTTCGTGTTCCACCTGCGCGACATGGCGGTCCTGCGCAAGTACGGCATCAGCGCGAACAAACTGTTCGACTACCTGCTGGCCGGGCGGCCGGTCGTGTTCGCCTGCGCCTCCGCGAACGACCCCGTGGCCCAGGCGGGCGCGGGTCCGAGCGTCCCACCGGAAGACCCCGAGGCCCTGGCCGGCGCGATCCAGCGCCTGATGGAGGCACCCGAGTCGGAGCGGGCGGCGATGGGCCGGCGGGGACGCGCGTTTGTCCGCGAGTTCCACGACATGCGCCGCCTCGCCCGCGGGCTGGCGGACCGGATTGGAACCCTCCCTCGGAGGCCGTAGCCTTGCCCTGGCACGCAAGGCTCGCTAGGATCAGGCCATGGCCCCGGTGAAACCCGAAGAGACGGCCCGCGTCCTCTCGCGGCGTTACGCAAGTGGGGCGCAGCGCGAGGACCTGAGGCGGGAGGCGCTGCTCGCCCAGGTGAGGGCCGCGGTGCCCGAGGCCGCCAGGGAGTTTGGGGCCACGCGGGTCTTTCTTTTCGGCTCGCTCGCGTGGGGATCGATGCATGCCCACAGCGATGTGGACCTCGGGGTCGAGGGGGTCCTGGAAAAGGACGTGGACGGGTTCGCGGCGTACCTCTTGTGGAGGGTGGACGCGGACGTCCAGGTCATTGCTCTCGAGCGCGCTCCCGCACGCCTGCGTGAGCGCATCCTGCGCGATGGGGTCCTCCTCTACGAGGCGGGCACCGAGGGCGACCTGGGCGCGGAAGGCCGCCAAGAGGTCGGCGGATGACTGCCTTGGAGATGAGCGAGGCCCTCATCCGGCGGCTTATGGCCGACTTGCGCGCGGACCTCGAGATGTGCGAGGAGATTGCGGCACGCCTCGGTACGACCTGTGGTCCGCTCGAGGATTCGCTCGCGGACGTGGGGGCACGCGCCCTCGTGGCCCTTGAACTACACCGCTACTACACGGCCCTCGAGGGGGCCTTTGAGCGGGTCGCGCGCTACCTGGACGGGCACGTGCCGACCAGGGAAGGCTGGCACCGGGAACTGCTCCGGCAGGTCTCGCTCCCACTGCCCGGCGTGCGGGAGGCGCTTGTCCCCCAGGAGGTCGCGGCGGAGCTCTCGCACCTTCTGTCCTTTCGCCTCTTCTTCCGGCACGCGTATGCGGTGGAACTCGACTGGTCCCGCTTGATCGAGCACCGCGAGCGGGCCCGGCGGCTCCACCCGGAGGTGAAGGTCGGGCTCGGGCGGCTCATCGAGCATCTCGAGAGCACGCTCGATGTCCTCGACGGTCGCCCCCTTCAGTGACCGACCGCGCCGGGCCTTCAAGGACGCTCCCTTGCAAGGAGCCGCATCGCGTTCCCGCCGAGGACCATCGAGCGCTCTGCCGGGGCCAGGCCCAGGGCCTCGATGACCGCAAGGAAGGAGGCGGGGTGGTTCAGGTTGTGGTCGCTTCCGAAGACGAGGCGCTCCGGTCCCACGAGGTCGAGGGCCTGCCCGACCAGCCAGTACTCCCGGATGCTCTCGGTGCCGAGAAAGGCGTTCGACAGGCCGCGCTCGCAAATCGCCTGGGCCGCGCCCAGGACCAGGGCCGGGGCGTCGCCGCCCATGTGCGAGAGGATGAACGGGAGGTCCGGGTGACGCTCGGCGGCCTCGAGGGCCAGGCCGTATCCCGCGACCTCCTGCCACCGCCCGCAGTGGACCACCACCGGGAGGCGATGGCGCTCGGCCAGGCCAAGAAAGGGGGTGTACGCCGCGTCCGTGATGGGGAGACGGTTGAAGGACGGGTGCATCTTCAGGGCGTGGATTCGCGATAGGTTTTCAGAGAGAAAGTCTATCAAAGAATCATCTCCGGGTCGGACCCACGCGGCGAAGAACAGGGCCGGGGCAGCGCCGGGTGTATCCTGGTGCCGTATGACCTCGTGGAGGAGCCCCTCGTTGTCCCCAGCGTCCGTGGGCATGACCAGGGCCCCGGTGATGCCGCAGGAGCGCAAGACCTGGGCCACGTCGGAGAGGTCGCTTGCGCGGCCCGCGAAGTCCTGGGTGAGCCAGCGCCCTACGTGGACGTGGGCATCGAAGACCTGGAAGGGGTCGGGCCCGCTCAAGGGTCCTTCCTCCGCGGCCTGCGCCCGAGGGGCAGCCCGGCCAGCGCGAGCCACCACGGCACGCCCCCTGAAGTCGCCCCGGCCGAGCACCCGCCCCCGCTCGGGGTGGGAGCGCCCGTGTCCGCTGGTGGCGTGTCCATCGTCCCGGGGTCCCCGGGTCCGAGGTCCTGGACGCCGGGGTCCCCGGCCGGCACGTCCATCGAGGCGGGGCCTGTGTCCTTGGGCTGCTCGTCCGCCGCCACCGGTCGCACTCGCACCTCGAAGGCGTCCTTCAGGAATCCGGACGACCCGTCCGGGTTGCTCGCGAACAGGGTGTACCACCCGGGCGCGAGGCCCTCTGGCACGACCGCGGTCGCGAGCCCCTCCCCGACCACCTGGATCGCGGCCAGGAGGGTCCCGCCGAGCCGCAAGGTCAGGCCCGGCTGGAAGCCGTGGCCCGCCACCGTGATCGGCGTTTCCTCGTCCTCGTACCCGAAGGACGGCGAGACCTCGAGGACCACCACGCCGGATGGCTCCGGCACGCAGGCGCCCGCCTGGCAGACCTCGCCAGTCCCGCACTCCCCGCACGACCCCCCGCACCCGTCGTCGCCGCATTCCTTCCCCGAGCAGTCGGGGATGCAGTCCGACACGCACAGCCCGCCCGCGCAGTGCTTCCCCGCCGGGCACGTCCCGCACGACCCCCCGCACCCGTCGTCGCCGCACTCTTTCCCGGCGCAGTCGGGCACGCAGTCCGACACGCACAGCCCGCCCGCGCAGTGCTTCCCCGCCGGGCACGTCCCGCACGACCCGCCGCACCCGTCGTCGCCGCACTGTTTCCCGGCGCAATTCGGGACGCACCCCCCTGCGGTCTCGACCTTGACGCGCACGACCGCGTCGCCGGTCACCCCGAGGTTCTCCGCATAGGACCAGGTCTTCGCCCCGGAGCAACCCGAGGTCACGTGATGGATCACGTTGACCTTGGGCGTGATCGCGTGGTCCCCCAGGACTCCGATCTTCTGGCAGCCACAGGCGCCAAACTCGGGCACCTTCATGCACTGAAGCGACCCCCATTCCTCCGACAAGTCCTGCGGCGCCTGGTAGAACCGCAGCACCACCCACAGGTTGCCCGAGGTCATCAGGGGAGGGTGGTTCGCGGGGTCGCTCCAGTCGAAGTCAATCTGCACCCCGACTCCGCCCTGGATGGGCAACCCAGTGGCCCCCGTGTTCGGGTCGTAGAGGTCTTCGGTGCTCACGGACCAGTCGGGCTCTCCCTTGAACGGGGCTGGACCTGCGGACTCATCGAAGTAGAACTCGATCCGCAGGTGGGACTTGAGGCCCGGGGCGTTGGGCGGCGCGGCGAAGAGCATCTGAAGCCCGAGCACCTTGACCGGGAAGGACCCTGGCGGCAACTGAAAGATCAGGCCGTACGCCTCGTCCTGGGCGAAGCCGGGCTGGACTGGCAGCGACTGGCCCTGGACCTGGCCCACTGCCACGAACAGGTCCGAGGAGAACTCGTCGTGCTTGAGGACCTTGATGTCCGCGAATGACGGCGAGGCCAGAAGCAAGATCGTCGCAACGGGCCAGAGAGCATGGCGGCTCATGTCGCGAGTCCTCCGCTCGTGTCGCGCCGCATTCTACCACCTTGCGCGACCACGCAGGACGGGGCGTCACCTATCCTTGCGTCAGCACCGTGGCCGGGTCCGTGCGGGCCGCGGCCCTGGCCGGGACGTAGGCCCCGACCACGGCGAACAGGACCGCGCACCCGAGACCCGCAAGCACCACCCACGGCGAAAACACGAAGAGGTCGGACGGGCTTCCGGGGATGCGCCCGAGCACCGAGCCCGCCAGCAGATTCACGACGGTCGCGGTCGCGTATCCCGCCACGAGCCCGGCACCACCGCCCACGAGACCGAGCCAGGCGGCCTCGGCCAGGATCAGGCCGCGGATGTCCCACAAGGTGGCCCCGACCGCCCGATAGACCGCGATCTCCGTCCGCCTCTCTGTCACGAGCATCAAAAATGTGTGCGTGATGTTGATGGCGGAGATGCCAAGGATCACAAGGCTGATCAGGGCGAAGACCGCGGTCAGGATGGCAAGGACGTTCGCTGCCTTGCGGCCCTCCTCGCTGCGCGGTGACAGCGTGAGGCCGAGCACGCGCGCGTCCTCCACAAGGGACGGCACGTCCTCGTTGCGCTCCGTCACCACCACCACACTCGTGAAGTCGGATGCCTCGTCCTGTCCACGCAGGGCCGCGTTGGCCCGGACCACGTACGGAAGCGGCATCGTCACCCCGAACTCCATCGCCTTGGGCGAGAATCCCACCACCCGGGCGCGCCGTACCACCCGTTTCTCCACGCGCTCGTCCTCGACAAAGAACGACTCCCCGAACAGCATGGCGAACCGAACCCCGAGCATGACCTCGAGGCCGGCCAGACGCCGAAGCCCGAGGGCGGTCGCTGCGACGCTGTTGTAAACCTCCAGCAAGAAGGGCGAAAGGATCACGGGGATTGGGGACACACAGTGGCCCTCTCGGGCCAGGACGCCCGGTGTGGCGCAGTAGGTCCCCTCCGGGCACGGGACCCCCGGCCTCCCCACGACCTCACCGCGCAGGACCGCCCAGTCCTCGCTGAACTGGTCGCGCGCGCTCCGCAACCGGCAAGCGAGTCTGCGACAGACCCGCACGCCCCCCGAGGACCCGCAGACCTCTCCGGGCCGGCAGTCCTCGTCCCCCTGGCAGGCCTGAAGGCACTCCCCCTCTGCGCAGGCCCACCCCTTCCGACATCCGGCCTCCTCGGTGCAAGAGGTCCGACACGACCCCTCGCGGCAGGTCTCGCCCGTCGGACAGTCCTGGTCGGACCCGCAACCCAAGGCGTCCCCCAAGTCCTGGAAGGCGTCGTAGTAAACCGGCCGCCGGCAACCGCCCTCCTCGTCGCAGCCGTCTGGCCCGAGGACCTCGCGCTCGGCCGCGCGCAGTTCCTCGCGGATCAGGTCCGCCGGCAGCCCATCGAAGAAAGCCTCGAGATTCGCCTGGTACCCGAGCACGTCCCGCCCGCCCCACAACTTCGCCTGGAACTTGGAGCGCTGCTTCGGGAACACGGCCCGGACCCCCGGAAGCGACCGAAGGGCGTCCAGGGTCGCCTGGTCCAGCCGGGCCGGGACCTCGATGCCGAGCCCCATCAGGCGCACGACCTCGCGCTGGAACTCGACCTGGTTCACCGGGTACAGACGGTTGATGACCCGCTCGCGGATCCCAGTCGAGAGGGCGAGGAAAAAGGACAGGGTCGCGGTCCCGACCACGAGCCCGACCGCGGAGAACAACAAGTGGCGACGACTCCGCGTCAGGTTTCGCCGCACGATGGTCAGGCCCGCAGAAACCGTCATCCCTCACGCACCCCGCTCATCGGGTTACCCCACCCGTTCAAGGGTTCCCACTTTGTCATGGACCCTTTGCCCATAGACCATTTCCCGGAATCGCCCCGCGCCTGCGGCGCATGGCAACGCGGCCTCGGGCCTCCACACTCGAAATCCGAAATTCGCAGTTCAAAATCCCATCGCCCCCACATCGGGCCGCATCATGCCAAAACCTTGCCGCGTGCCAGCACGACCTGGCGACCCGCGGCCTGGGCCACCCCTGCGGAGTGGGTGGCGACCACAATGGTGGTCCCGTCTCGCTGATTCAGTTCCCGGAAGATGGCGATGACCACGGCGCCCGTGGCCTCGTCCAGGTTCCCCGTGGGCTCGTCGCAGAGGAGGAGGCGCGGCCGGTTGAGGATCGCGCGCGCGATGGCCACCCTCTGGCGCTCGCCTGCGGAGAGACGGGTCGGACGGACCCCGGCATGGTCACGCAGGCCTACGCGATCGAGCGCCTCCATGGCCCTCTCCACGGCCCCCGCGTCCAGTCCTGGCCTGCCGAAGAAGGCTGGCAGGGTGACGTTCTCGAGCACGGTCAAATGGGGCAACAGATGAAACGCCTGAAACACGAACCCGATCCCGCGGTTGCGCAGGGCGGAGACCTCTGCGTCGCGAAGGCGCGCGAGGTCCCGTCCATCTAGCATCACCCGGCCCGAGTAGTCTCGGTCCAGCCCGCCGAGGATGTTCAGTAGGGTCGTCTTGCCGGACCCGGAGCGCCCTGTGACAGCCACGAACTGCCCCGGCTCGATGGACAAAGAGACACCGTCGAGGGCCACCACCTCTCGCGCCCGATCCCGATAGACCTTGCGAAGCCCCTCCACCTCGACGGTCATCGGAGCAAGACCTCCAGCGTCAGCAGGAGGCGGCCTACCTCGAATGTCAAGACCGCCGTGATACTCCGGACCGAGCGGGCCACATGTCCCAAAAACTCTAGTTGGCCCCCGCCAATGGCGTCCAGGAGGGCCCCCGGATCCACGCTCACGTAGAGAAGCCTTGTCGGGTCCGAGACCGCGGTGAGCCAATCCGCGGCCTGGCCCAAGATGGCAGGCCGCCCCGCCTCGGAGCCGAGAACCAGGTGTTCCCCCACGGCCTGAACCTTGGCCGTGACCCCGAGCGGGCCTGACCACACCGCCGGCCCTGACCCCAAGGTCTCTTGAGGCACGAGCCCTGGGATGTCTCGCATGGCCTGCTCCGCGTCCTCCCGCGTACGAAACCGCGCGGTCAGCACCCAGTGCAGGCGGCGCACTGCCTCGGCCATGGTGCCGGGCAGAGGCACCGACGCACCCCGACGCGCCAGCACGTGGAGCACTGCCTCGCCGGTCCAGCGCGACCAAGGGCCCTGGGTCCGGCCGAGGGTCCCTTGTATCACGGCTCCGACTACCTCCTGGGGGAGCGCGAGGTGGGCCCACGCGGCGTGCGCTTGTGTCAGTGACATCATGGGCTTGCTGCGCTCGGCTCGGGGGCCGGTGGCCCCGGCCGCGATCCGCACCCGGATGCCCTCGTCGTCCACGGCCAGGACCCACCGGACATCCTGGAGGAGGGCCAGGGTGACGTTCACGCCTGGCTGGCGCACCGGGAGGCCGAGGGCCTCAGCGGTCGTCACCAAAAACGGGTTGCGGACCAGGCCTGCGGCTAGGAACCTCGTGGCTCCGAGTTCCTCGATGACGGGTTGCGGGTCCCATCCGCCGCGCGTCATGGGCGCCGTGCACCGGGCCTGGGCCCCCATGCACGCGAGCGCGAGGCCAGGCTCGGCCCATAGGACAGCCTGGAGGTCCTCGCGCCGCACGTGGCGGAAGGTCTCGCGGCCACCGGGTCCCTCGCCCTCCCGTAAGAACCCGAGCCTGGCCAGACGCAGCCGCAAGCGACGCAGCGCGAGCGCCTCGTTGCGGCTCGGCAAGACGACGAGGACCGCGTTGTCCCACATGGCCATCGCCGCGTTCCGCCGTGGGTCTAGTCCGTTGTCCCGCGTGCATGCCTCGTCTGCGAGACACACCCCCACCACGGAGCGCACCAGGTCCACGACCCCTGCGGCCTCGGGGATGCGGTCAAGGACCGGGGTGAGGGACTCGCGCACGCGATTCACAGAAGCGAGGACCACCACGGCCCCGGCGTCCTGCGGCAGCATCGCCGCCGGTTCCGGCGCGGCCTGCGCGCATGCAACAGCCAGCAGGCTCGTCGCTACGACCCACCATGGACGAGGGGTCTCCATGGAGGGGAACCGTAGAGGAAACCTGCAAAGGGGTCAAACGATGGTTGCCGCGTTGGGCTCGCATCGGGAATAATCATCTTGCTTATCCGGTTTGGACGACGGCCTCGGCTCGCCGAGGCCGGAGGCCACGGGTTCCAGGAAGGAGGTGAGTGATGCGGAGACCGCTTCGCCTTGCCGCGGCGAGCCTCTTCGGAGTCGCGCTCGCCGCTGTGCTCTTTTGTCGCACCGGAGACACGCCAGCCAAGCCGGGTGAGGGCGGGCGCATCTGGACCGAAGGGGATTCTGCGGCTGCGCCGGCACTCCCTGCGGGCTTCAACCCTCAGGCGAGTTTCGCAGACCTGGTCGAGAAGGCCAAGCCCGCAGTGGTCAACATCTACACGACGACCGTCATCCAAGGCCGCAAGTTCTTCGGTCGCGGTCGGCCATCCCCGTTTCACGACTTCTTCGGCGACGAGTTCTTCCGCCGCTTTTTCGGGGATGAGTTCGAGATCCCGCCCCAGAAGAGGAACTCCCTGGGGTCTGGCTTCATCGTGACAGAGGACGGCTACATCTTGACTAACAACCACGTCGTGGCCGGTGCGACCGAGATCGCCGTGAAACTGG
>FWWL01001050.1_pt1 | contig 69262 bp, 54 predicted proteins | sample 2228331 | NCBI WGS metagenome assembly FWWL01 (sample SAMEA103939775, study PRJEB20133) | metagenome
CGGATGTGAACCTCTTCGAGCACTTCCTGCACGAGACGGCGCCGGTGGTGGAGGTGGGGCACGTGGGTCTTGGTTTGGAGTGGGCGCTCATCCTGCTTTCGGTGGGGGTGGCGGTGCTGGGGATTTACCTGGCCACGCGCTTTTACACCGGCGAGCAGGCTTTTGCCGTGCCACGGAGCTTCGCAGAGCGTTTCCCCCGTCTGTACCAACTGGTGGCCAACAAGTACTACGTGGATGAGCTTTATGGGGCGACGGTGGTGGCCGGCACGTTGGGCCTTTCGCGGGTGAGTTTTGCGTTTGATTCCAAAGTGGTAGACGGCGCGGTGAACGGCACCCGCGATGTGACGGTAGGAACCTCGTTTCTCTCCGGGTTTTTCGATTTGCACGTGGTGGACGGCCTGGTCAATGCGGTGGCCAAGTTTTACGAGGTGGCCAGCCGCATCTTGCGGCGGGTGCAGTGGGGATTGGTGCAGGGTTACGCACTGATCATGACCTTTGGCTTTTTGGCGGCGATGGTCGCCGCGTGGTTGCTCTCACGGTAAGGAGGAGGGGTCCATGGAGTTTTTCTCCAACCTGTTGAACATCATTTGTTACTTGCCGCTCGTGGGCGCGCTTTTCATCATCTTTTTCATCAAGAAGGAAAACACCAAGGCCATTAAGCTGTGGGCCACGCTTTTTGCGGGTGCGGATTTTCTGATTTCCCTGGCCCTGTGGTTCCGCTACGATCCCAACGGCGAGCCTTTCCAGCTCGTTTACAAAAAGCCGTGGATCCCGGCCATTGGTGCCCAGTACTTCTTTGGTGTTGACGGCATTTCCGTGCTTTTAATCCTTCTCACCACGCTTTTGGGCTTCATTGCCGTGTACTCCTCCTTTACCGCCATCACCCACCGGGAAAAGGAGTACTACGTTTGGCTTTTGGTGCTGCAAACCGGCATGCTGGGCGTGTTCATGGCGCTGGACTTCGTGCTCTTTTACGTGTTCTGGGAAGTAATGCTGGTCCCAATGTACTTTTTGATTGGGATTTGGGGCGGACCGCGCAAGCTCTATGCGGCCATCAAGTTTTTCCTTTACACCCTGGTGGGCTCGGTGCTCATGCTCATCGGTATTTTGGCCCTTTACTTCTATAACTCCACGGGCTTTGCTTTGGTGGGCCTTCCTGGCCTGGGCAACGCCCCCACCTTCGATGTCACCGAGCTCATGAAGGTGGCGCCTTCCATGCCCCTGTCGCTGCAGAAGTGGATTTTCCTGGCGTTTTTCGTGGGGTTTGCCATCAAGGTGCCGATGTTCCCGTTCCACACCTGGCTTCCGGACGCCCACGTGGAGGCACCCACTGCCGGCTCGGTGATCCTGGCCGGGGTTTTGCTGAAGATGGGGACCTACGGGTTTTTGCGGTTTTCCCTGCCACTCTTGCCGGAGGCCAGCCGCTGGGCGGTGCCGTGGATGGTGGCTCTGGCCATCATCGGCATCATTTACGGCGCCCTGGTGGCCATGGCCCAGCAGGATATGAAGAAGCTGGTGGCGTACTCTTCGGTTTCCCACTTGGGCTTTGTGATGCTGGGGATGTTCGCCTTAAACCCCCAGGGGCTTTCCGGCTCGCTTTTGCAAATGATCAACCACGGGCTTTCCACCGGCGGCTTGTTCTTGCTGGTGGGCATCATTTACGAGCGGCGGCACACCCGGGGGCTTTCGGAGTTTGGCGGCTTAGCGAAGGTCATGCCGGTGTACGCCACGCTGTTCATGATCATCACCATGGCTTCCATTGGTCTCCCCACGCTTAACGGGTTCGTGGGGGAACTCACGATCCTTTTGGGGGCCTTTAACCGCAACACCTGGTGGGCGGTGGCCGCGGCCACCGGCATCGTTTTGGGGGCGGCGTACATGCTGTGGATGTACCAGCGGGTATTCTTCGGGGAGGTGGTGCACGAGGAAAACAAGAACCTCCCTGATGCCAACCTCCGCGAGCAGTGGACCCTCATCCCGCTGGTGGTGCTGTGCTTCTGGATTGGCCTTTACCCCAAGCCGTTCTTCAAGATCATGGAGCCTTCCATCCGCCGGGTGGTGCAGGTGGTGGAGCCCCAGTACCTGCAAGCACCCGCGGCCAGCCTGCCGGCGCCCCCGGCGGAAAAACCCGGCCACGGGGTTGCGGAGTAGGCCATGAACGCGCAACTTTCCGTGCTGCTCCCCGAGCTGCTCCTGGCCGGCATGGGCATGCTCATCCTGCTGGTGGGGGTGGTGGGGCGACCCTCCGAGCGGCTGGCGTTTTTCCTCACCAACCTGGGGCTCCTGGCGGCCATGGGTGGGGTTGTGGTGGTGGGGGAGCGGGGAAGCGAGACGTTTTTTGCCGGGATGTTGCAGCTGGATCGCTTTGCCCTCTTCTTCCGCTTGCTGTTTCTGCTTTCGGCGTTGCTGGTGGTCTGGCTGTCGAGACCTTTTCTCTTGCGTGCCCAGCAAGCCCCCTGGGAGTACTACGCGCTGATCCTTTTTGCCACCCTGGGCATGAGCTTTTTGGCCTCCGGAGTGCACCTGGCCGGTCTTTACGTTTCCTTAGAGCTGATGGCGCTTTCGTCTTACATTTTAGCCGGCTATTTCCGCGGCGAGGTGAAGTCCCACGAGGCGGCTACCAAGTACTTCGTGCTGGGGGCCCTTTCCTCGGGCATCCTGATTTACGGCCTTTCTCTCATTTACGGGGTTACGGGCAGCTTGAGCCTTGCGGAGGTGAGCGGGAAGCTGGCAGCGGGTCCGCGTTCGGTGGTGGCCACGGCGGGGGTTTTCCTGCTGCTTTCTGGGCTGCTTTTCAAGGTGGCGGCGGTGCCCTTCCACGTGTGGACCCCTGACGTGTACGAGGGTGCCCCCACGCCCATGACCGCGTTTTTCTCGGTGGGACCCAAGGCCGCCGCTTTTGCCATGCTGGTGCGGGTGCTGTGGGTGGGTTTGGCGCCGGCGGGTCCGGACTGGCGCTTGCTTTTGAGCTGGGTGGCCGCAGCCACCATGGTGTGGGGGAACGTGGCGGCGCTCACCCAGGAAAACGTCAAGCGCATGCTGGCGTACTCCTCCATTGCTCACGCCGGCTACGCACTCCTGGGCGTAGTTTCCGGCGGGGCGCTGGGGACTCAAGCGGTGCTCTTTTACATGCTCGTTTATGCCGTCACCAACCTGGGCGCCTTTGGCCTGGTGGTGCTTTTGGCCTCGAAGGAGTACGCCGGTGAAAAGGTCACCGACTTTCGCGGGCTGGCCCGCCGGCAACCTTTGGCGGCTGCCGCCATGCTGCTTTTCCTGCTTTCTCTGGGCGGCATTCCCCCCACCGCTGGATTTATGGGCAAGCTTTACCTCTTTGCCGCGGCGGTGCATGCCGGATACGCCTGGCTGGCGGTGGTGGGTGTGATCATGTCGGCAGTTTCGCTTTACTACTACTTCCGCATCGTGAAGGAGATGTACCTGGCAAGCGCCGAGGAAGGTGAGGCTGTGGCCGTCTTAAGCGAGGCCTGGGGCGTTCGGGCTTTGGCCGTTTGTGCCTTGGCCACGTTGCTGTTCGGGATTTACCCCACCTCGGCCCTGGCGTTTCTGGCGCCGGCGGCTATGATTGTTCCCTGGTGACGGCGCCCCGCGATCGGGAGAAAAAGCTTAAAGCGGCCAGGCGGTTAGCCGAGGCTTCCAGCATTGGCATTGCCTTTCCCATAGCCCTGGGCATCGGGTACCTCTGGGGTTCGTGGATGGATAGGGTCTTTGGCACCGAGCCCTACCTGACCTACATCTTTTCCGGTTTCGGGGTGGTGGCGGGATTCGTCAACGCCGTGCGGGTGGCCTTCAGGCTTTCCCGCGAGGAGGAGGACGAAGGGTGAAGGTTATGGGCTCGGGCCTTCCCGTGAGTGCCCCCCTGGCGGGGGCAGCAGCGGTGGTGTTGCTTTTGACCCACCGGCCCGGGGCTGCCCTCGTCTTGACGCTCAGCTTCCTCACCGCTATCATCAGCGGGCTTTGGCTGGAGCACGTGCTCTGGCAGGTGCTGCAGCCGGGGCGTCCGAGGCTCACCAGGCCCCTGTTCTGGCAGGCGGCAGGCCGCATGGGTTTTTTAGCAGGAGCTTTCGCGGTTCTTTTTGTGTATCGGCGGCAGGTGGAGCTTTGGGCGGTGGCTTTAGGCTTGACGCTGGCGGTTGTTGGCTGGACCTGGGCCGGCGTTCGGAGCAAGTAGGGCTTTAAGGGGGAGTTTGATGGAGCACGAGCATTCGATCCTCTACAAGCCAATCAACGCCCTTTTGCTGCGTCTCTTTGGCGAGCCTTCGCCGGGCTGGCAGCAGTCGCTTGGGCTCGGCGAACCCGTGTGGCTTCCCGATCACGTGATCATGGCCCTGTTTGCGGTGGTGGTGATTGCGGCCGTAGGCACCTGGGTGAAGCGCCACCTTTCGCTGGATCACCCGTCCTCCCTGCAGCAGGCCATGGAGGTCATTGTGGGCGGGTTGCGGGGCCTGGCGGAGGACGTCATTGGGCACGGCACCGGCCGGGCTTACGTGCCTTACATTGCTGCCCTGACCTTTTTCATCTTTACCTGCAACATCTTCGGCCTTTTCTTCTTCCTGCAGCCGGCCACTGCAGATCTGAACACCACCTTTGCGTTGGCGCTGACCACCTTCATCTTTTACAACGTCGTAGGAATCCGTCACAACGGGCTTTTGGGCCATCTCAAGCACTTCATCGGGCCGGTTTGGTGGCTGGCGCCGCTCATGCTTCCGGTGGAGATCATCTCCCATTTGGCGCGGATCCTTTCGCTCTCCGTTCGTCTTTTCGGGAACATGTTCGGAGAGCACGCGGTAACCGGGGTGTTTACGGCTTTGATCCCCTTTGCCATCCCTTGGCCGCTTATGGGCCTTGGAATTTTGGGTTCGACCATCCAGACCTTCATTTTCGTCATGCTGACCGCGGTGTACATCGCGGGGGTGACGGCGGAGGAACACTAAAAAGGCAGAAGGAGGACGTATGAGGAAAGGGCTTGTTTTGGGTTTGGTTCTGTTGGCTATGGCGCTGGCTTTGCCGGCAAGCGCTGCCGAGGAAGCTGGGGCGGTCCCGGGTAAGAGCCAGTGGCAGTACATTTCGGCGGCCTTTGTGTTGGGCATCGCGGCTTTTGCTGGAGCCTTTGGGCAAGCCAAGGCCATTGCGGCGGCGTGCACCTCTTTGGGCCGCAACCCCGGTGCCGCTGGTGCCATCCGCTTGGCGTTGATCCTGGGCCTGGCCTTTATCGAGTCGCTGGTGCTTTACGCGCTGCTTATCGCGTTCAGGGTGCTGGCCTAAGACGAGCTTAGCTTCAGGTAAGCGTTGAACCCATTGGCCCTGGGGGCCAATGGGTTTTCCCTTTGCAGCGGTCTTGACACCCTGTCTCGGTTTCCGTATCCTTTAACTGGAGGTGTCGGGTGAGCGCTGACCTTTGGGCTGATTTCAGCGAGCTCCCGTTTCGGGAGCAACTCCTCAAGACAGCCTTGCGCCTGACCCGCAACCGCGAGGACGCCGAGGATCTGGTGCAGGAGACCTATTTGAAGGCCTTCCGTCACTGGGGGCGCTTTCAGCCCGGCACCAACCTCAAAGCGTGGCTTTTCAAGATCATGAAGAACACCTTCATCAACCTCTACCGGCGCCAAAAGGCGGTTCCTCCGCAGGCGGACTTTGCCGAGCTCGAAGAAACCATGGAGGGGCAAATCCTCAGCGAGCCGGAGAAGAGCCCTGAGGACGAGCTTTTGGAGCGCTCCTGGGATCAAGAGGTGTTGGCCGCCATCAAGAGCCTTCCTCACAGCTACAAGGTGGTGGTGTTGCTGTCGGACATCGAGGGCTACAGCTACAAGGAAATCGCTGAGATCCTCGCCATTCCTCTGGGGACGGTGATGTCCCGCCTTTACCGCGGCCGGCGAGCCCTGGAAAAGGCCCTTCTGGCCTTTGGCCAGCGCCACAACTACCTCCGCCACGCCCCCCGGCGTCTGCGCTCCGGCGATCTGGTGGGCAAGGAAAAAGCTGCAAAAACAGAAGATAAGCACCTGCAGTAGCCCACGCTGTTTCCCCTGGCGGCCTCGGCTCTGCTAGCATGGGGCGTGCGCGTCCTTCTCGCCTTTAGCCTGCTGGCCGCCGAGGCCCTGCTCACCGTTGACGGCAAGCCTTTTTCGTTTGAAAACCTGACCGAAAACCGCTCGGTGGTGGTGCTCTGGAACAGCTGGGTGCCACAAGACCCGCAGTTCGTGGCGCTTATCCGCGAGGTGGAGCGGCGTTTTGGGGCTGCTGGCTTTGCCGGAGCGGTGGTGATCTTCCAGGAGCCGGAAGTGGAACGGGCCGCGGCCACGCTGGGCCCAGGTCCGTGGCCGCGGGTGGTGGACCGCCGCGGGGTTTTGCTGCGCAAGCTGGGGGCCAGCCGGGCGCCGGTGGTGCTGGTCCTCGCTCCGGGTGGGGAAGTGCAAACCACAGCCGGCCCTGACCCGGCCAGCGTCCGCAAGCTCATGGAGACGCTCGCCCGACCATGAGGTGGTGGCGGCTGGTGGTGCTCGTCTGCCCGCTGGTGATGGGGGGCTGCCAGGAAGAGTCGCTGCAAGCCACCAGAACTCCCCTGTCGGTCAAGCCTCTGCCGGCGGTGGACCTGCCCCACAGCACCAGCCTCCACCCGGGGGAAACCCTGGCGGACATGTTTGGGCGGCTGGGTCTTGGGGAAGCGGAGGCCGCGCTGTGGGTTCGTCAGGCCGCCACCAAGCTGGACCCCCGTCGGCTGCCCGCTTGGGCACCGGTGGTCTGCTACCGCGTTTGGGGTGTGGACCTTCACGAGCTTCGCCTTACGCTGGGCTGGGACGAGCTGGTGTTGACCAAAACCGGGCCGGGAGTTGTCACCGCCGAGGTGAAGAAGCGTCCGGTCACGGAAACCGTGCTCCTGAAAGGCGGTGCCATTTCCGGCTCGCTCTTTGGCACGGTGTCGGCCTTTGGCGAGCGAGACGAGCTGGCCATCGCTCTGGCCGAGGTCTTTGCCTGGCAGGTGGATTTCCACCGCGATTTGCAACCCGGGGACCAGGTGAAGGTGCTTTTTGTTCGCCAGGAAAGCGAGGGCGAGCTTTTGGGGTACGGACCCATTTTGGCCGCCACCCTGGTGAACAAGGGCAAGGAGTACCGGGCCTTTAGGTACCTCCACCAGGGCAAGGCGGGGTACTACGACGAGCTGGGCCGGCCCTTAAAACGCCAGTTCTTGCGCTCCCCGCTTCCCTATTCCCGCGTCACCTCGGGCTTTTCCCTTTCCCGGCGCCACCCCATTTTGGGCCGCAGGCTGCCGCACTTTGGGGTGGATTACGCGGCTCCGGAAGGCACGCCGGTGCGCGCCACTGCCGATGGGGTGGTGAGCTTTGTGGGGTGGAAAGGGGGTGGCGGAAAAACCGTGGAAATACGCCATGCCGGAGGGTTTACCACCGCTTACCTGCACCTTTCCCGCTTTGCTTCCGGGCTTACGGTGGGGCGGCGGGTGAGTCAAGGGGAGGTCATTGGCTACGTGGGGTCCACGGGGCTGGCTACCGGTCCCCATTTGGATTACCGGGTCACGCAAAACGGGCGGTACCTCAACCCCGCGCGCATCGGCAGCGACCCCGCACCGCCTCTTGCGGGAAAAGCCCTGGAAGCCTTCAATGCCGCAAAGATGAAGCTGGAGGCGGCGTTGGCTTGCCCCGCCCCGGCGGTGCTGGACAAGGGTGAACTGGAGGTTGCCTTTGCCGGGCTTTCCAGCCGTTGAAGTTTTTGCCCCGGCTCGCGCGGATTTGGCCGGGGGCACGCTGGATCTCTGGCCGCTGTGGTGTTTCCACCCGCAAAGCCTCACGCTCAACGTAAGCCTTTCGGCCGGGGTGCGCTTGGTTTTGGAGCCTTGCGCCGATGCCTGGGTGGTTCACGAGGTGGGCGGGGTCCAGCAGGAGCTTTCCCCCGCCGATGCGGAGCACGACCTCACGGCGGCGGTGGTGGGGCATTTTTTGCCGCAAGGAGGGGTGCGGGTGCGGGTTTTGCAGCAGCTGCCGGTGGGTTCGGGGCTGGGCGGCTCTTCCGTGTACGCGGTGGCGTTGGCGCGGGCTTGCCTGGGCGCTTGTGGGCAGAAGCTGCCTCGGCGGCAGCTGGTGGCGACCCTCAAGGACCTGGAAGCCCGGGTCCTGCAGGCCCCCACGGGGGTTCAGGACTACTACCCCGCTTTGCTTCCTGGGGTTTTGGCCATTCACCTGCGGCCTGGAGGGGAAGTCATCGAGCGGCTGCCGGTGGGCCGGAGGTGGTTGGCGGCGCACCTTTTGGTGGTTTTCACCGGCATTACCCATCACTCTGGGCTGGTGAACTGGCAGGTGTACCGGGCCCGGGTGGATGGGGACCGCAGGGTGGCGGCGTTGCTCAGCACCATTGCCGAGGCTGCCCGGGAGTGCCGGGAAGCCCTGGTCCAGCGCGAAGCTCGAGCCGTGGGCGCAGCCATTGCCAAGGAGTGGGAGGCCCGCCGGCAGCTGGCCCCGGAGGTGGCCCCTCCGGAGCTTTCGGCGGTGCTGGCGGCGGGGCTTTCGGCGGGAGCGTGGGCCGGCAAGGCCTGCGGCGCGGGCGGCGGGGGGAGCGTGTTGTTTTGGACCCTGGCCGAAAAGCTGGCTGCGGTTGCTGAAGCCGCGTTGGCCCACTGTCCAGAAGGCTTCGTGGTTCCCCTTTTGCCCCAGTAAGCGCTAGGATTACCATGCCCTGACACGGGCGGGAGGCGTCGTATGGCAGGACCGCGTACAGTGCGCGCACCGCGAGGCAGCGAGCTCACCTGCAAGGGCTGGGGGCAGGAGGCTGCCCTGCGCATGCTCATGAACAACCTGGATCCGGAGGTGGCGGAAAGGCCCCAGGACCTGGTGGTGTACGGAGGGTCGGGGAAGGCTGCCCGCAACTGGGAGTGCTTTGAGGCTTTGGTGGAAAGCCTCAAAGAGCTGGAAAACGACGAAACGCTTCTGGTCCAGTCGGGAAAACCGGTGGGGATCTTCCGCACCCATGAGGATGCCCCCCGGGTGCTCATCGCCAACGCCAACCTGGTCCCCCGCTGGGCTACCGCTGAGGAGTTCCGGAGGCTGGAAGCCCTTGGTCTCACCATGTACGGGCAAATGACCGCGGGTTCCTGGATTTACATCGGCACCCAGGGCATTTTGCAGGGAACTTACGAGACCTTTGCGGCAGCGGCCCGCAAACACTTCGGTGGCAGCCTCAAGGGCAAGCTGGTGGTCACTGCCGGGCTTGGCGGCATGGGCGGAGCCCAACCGCTGGCGGCCACCATGAACGAGGGCACGTTCCTGGCCGCCGAGGTGGACGAGGCCCGCATTGACAAGCGCCTGGCCACCGGCTATCTGGACGAGAAGTTTCACGATTTGGATGCCGCCATTGACCGTGCCTTGGAGCTCAAGGCCAAAGGGGAGGCTCGCTCGGTGGGGGTGGTGGCCAACGCCGCCGATCTTTTGCGGAGGCTTTTGGAGAGGAACGTGGTGCCCGATGTTCTCACCGACCAAACCTCGGCCCACGATGAGCTCAACGGCTACGTCCCCAACTGCATGAGCTATCAGGAAGCCTTGCAGTTGCGTGCCTCCGATCCCCAGCGCTACATCCAGGAGGCCTACCGCACCATGGCCGAGCACATGCGGGCCATGCTAGAGCTGCAAAGGCGCGGGGCGGTGACCTTCGATTACGGCAACAACCTGCGGGGGCAAGCGCTGAAGGCCGGCGTGGAAAACGCCTTTGAGGTTTCCGGCTTCGTGCCGCTTTACATCCGCCCGCTGTTTTGCGAAGGGAAGGGGCCGTTCCGGTGGGTGGCGCTGTCCGGGGATCCCCAGGACATCTACCGCACCGACCGCGCCATTTTGGAAACGTTCCCGGAAAACCAGTCCCTGTGCCGGTGGATCCGCATGGCCCAGGAAAAGGTGCACTTCCAGGGGCTGCCGGCGCGCATTTGCTGGCTGGGTTATGGGGAGCGGGCCCGCTTTGGTGAGGTTCTCAACCAGCTGGTGGCCCGAGGCGAAGTGCAAGCTCCCATCGTCATTGGTCGCGATCACCTGGACGCTGGCTCGGTGGCTTCCCCCAACCGGGAAACCGAGGGCATGCGGGACGGCTCCGATGCCATTGCCGATTGGCCAATCCTCAACGCGCTTTTGAACACCGCCGCCGGCGCCACCTGGGTTTCCTTCCACCACGGGGGCGGGGTGGGGATCGGCTACTCCTTGCACGCCGGCATGGTGGTGGTGGCCGATGGGACGGAAGCCGCTTCCCGAAGGCTTTCCCGGGTGCTCACCACCGATCCCGGGACCGGGGTGATGCGCCACGTGGACGCCGGCTATCCGGAGGCCATAGCCTGCGCCAAAAGGCACGGCATTCGCATCCCCATGCTGGGGTCGTGACCGGGCGGGTGCTGGCCGCGGGGCTGCTGGCCGCGCTGGCTGCCGGGCCTTGGCCTGAGCTCCCCCTCGTTTCCTTCATCCCCCGTCTGTTGCTCTTTGCTTTTGCCCTTTGGAGCCTGTGGCGGCGAAGGGCTTTGGCCGCCGTGGTGTCGGCCGTGGTCCTTGTGGCCTGGGGGGTGGATTTGGCGTCCCGTCGGGTGCCCTCGCCGAAGGCACTGGAAAAGCGCTTTTGGCACCAGGTGGAGCGGCTTTCGGGGGAGCTAGCGCTTTTGGCGCAGGAACCCCGCCTGGGCGAGCTTCTAGCCGGGACCGGCGCCGAAGCCGAGCCGGAAAAGCCCTTTGCCATTCTGGGAGAACGCTGGGAACGCCTGCCGCCAGGGGTCGGTGGGGTGGTGCTGGTGGACGGACGGGGCGAACCGGTGGCCTGGGTTGGGGAGCGCCCCCGGCTGCCCCTGGAGTGGCGCCCGGTGGGGGACCGGGCGGTGGTCCCGGAAGCCTGGGTTGGGGAGGTAGTGCTCTTTTGCCGCGAGCCGGTGTACGAGTCGGGGAGGGTGGTGGGAAGCCTGGTGGCCAACGTGTCCCTGCCGCAAACCGGCAGCCGCTCGGCTTTAGGGGTAAGCGCGGGCTGGGGTCACATGGTGGTGCCGGAGCTGGTGGAGGCTCTGGAGGCAAAACCCACCTTGCGGTTGCAGGTGCGGCCGGGGGTGCGACGGGGTCTTGCCGCTTCCGGTGCGGCCCTGGTGCTGGTGCCGCTGGCCTACGCCGCCTTTGGCTTTTTCCGCTGGGGCTTGCTGCTGGCGGCGGCGGCAGCGGTGGCGGTGGGCTGGCTGCCGGTGGGCTTTGCGCCGGCGGTGGTGGTGTTGGCAGCGGCTTTGCTGTTTTTGGCTTTTCCCAAGCAAAACCAAAAGCTCGCCAGCGTCGCCGGTGCTCTCCTGGCCGGCCTGGTGGTGTGGGCCCTTCCGCCGCTGTTGGCGGAGTTTGGGGAGCCGGTTTTGGCGTTTTCGTTGTTCCCCCCGCCTTTGGTCATGCTGGCCAACCTCTTGGCGCTGGTGGCGCTGGTCTTGCTGTTGCCGGCTCCCGGGCGGCCTTTGCACCTCTTTTGGCTCACCTGGCCGATCCTCGCCTGGGGCATGGCTACCGCTTCCGGGGCCTGGCTGGCCCTGGGTGTGGTGCTCCTGGCGCTCACGGCGCCGGCCAAGGGGCGGGTGGCTTTTGCCAGCCTGGGGGTGGCGGCGGCTCTGGCCGGTGGCGGGGACGGGGCCACCCGCAACGCCATCCTGGCCCGCACCGAAAGCACCCTGGCGCGGTGGGGGGAGGTGCGCTCGGTGGCCCGGGCGCTGGTGGGCTCGTTACCCGAGGGGAGGCTTTCGGAGCTGGCCGCGGCGGCCCCGGGCAGGCGGCTGGTGCTTTTGGGGGAGCTGGCGGCGTTTGCCAAAGTGGAGGAGGTGCTTCCCGGGACCGCCTTGGTGCTGGAGGACCCCGAGGGCAAGCCGGTGGCCACCTGGGGGGAAGCCGGCATGCTGGGGGAAGCGGGGGACCAGGAGCTGGCTTCCCGCAAGCTGGCCGCTGGTTTCCGCTTGCGGCTTCTGGCCCCGCCACCTCCCCACGACGTGCTGGCGGCGCTGGCGGCCTCGGGGGTGGGCGTGCCGGTGGCAGCCTTCGATCGGGGTGGTTCCCCCATGTCCCGGGGTGCCCCGTTTCGACCGCTGCCCCCGGCGGTGGTGGGCGAAGCCCTGGCCCGGGAGCGGTGGTGGGGCTCGGCCATCGTGGGCAACCGCTCGGTGCCCACCTATCTCCGGGCTTACGGCGACTGGGTTTTGGCGGTGCCGTGGATGCGTCCCGCCCTTCCCGATTTCTTCCTGCTGGTGGTGGCCCTGGGCCTCTGGGCCTTTGCCCCGCTGTTTCTGTGGCAGGTGCGGGGTCGGCTAGCACTTTGGTGGTGGGAGCGGGCAAGCTTTGCCGGACGGCTGCGGGCTTTGGCCTTTACCAGCGCCTTTTTGCCGCTATTCCTTTTGGCCAACGTGCTGCCGGGGCAGTGGATCCGCGAGCGTGAGCAGGTGCGGCTGGAGGTGGCCAGGGCCTTGGGCACGGCCATGGCCGAAGGGCCCCGGGGCGAGCTTTTGGGGACCTTGGTCCGGGATTTGGGTGTCACCGTGGCGGTGTATCGCCCCAGCCTGTTGGCGGTCACCAGCCGCCCCGACGCCGCCCTCACCGGGGGTGTTCCCATGCTCCCTCCACCGGAGGCGTACATCCGCACCGTGCGGCGCTGGCGGGAGCCGGTGGTGCAGGTGAACGGCACGGTTTCGGTTTTCCTTCCGGTGCGCCGGGAAAGCCAAAACCTGGTGGTCGCGGTGCTGGGTTTGACCGAGGTGGTGGGCAGCCGCTTTTCCCCCGGGGAGTGGTTTTTTGCCACCGGCTTGGCGGTGGCCTTTCTGGCCCTGTGGGCGGCGGAAACCTTGGCCCGCGGGCTGGCCGCCCCCATGGAGCGCCTGGTGGAGGCGGCGCGAAGGCTGGGGCGAGGTGAACAGGCACCGCTTGCCCCTGAGGAGTTCCGCAACGACGAGTTTGGCACGTTAGCGCAAGCCTTCACCGCCATGGCTGCGGAGGTTCAGGCTCGCCAAGAGGAACTGCAGCGCCAGCGGGACCTTTTGGAAAGGGTCCTGGAAAACCTCTCCGCCGCCGTGCTGGTGGTGGAGGGGGATGCGGTGGTGCTGGCAAACGCCGCCGCCAAGAAGCTGGGCGCGGAAGCGGGTTTGCCGCGCTTGGTGGCCTCCTTTGGCCCCACTCTTTTCGAGGCGCTTACCCGCGCCCAGACCGGTACACCGGCTTCGGCAAGGTTGTTCCCGCGGGGGCAAGCCGATGCGGTGTGGAACCTTACGGCGGTGCCACTAGCCGGCGAAAGCCGCAGGGTTTGCCTGGTGCTGGAGGATTTTTCGGAGGTGGCGCGGGCGGAGCGGCTGGCTTCCCTCACCGAGCTTGCCCGCATTGTGGCTCACGAGGTGAAAAACCCACTCACGCCCATCCGCTTGTGGGTGGAGGAGCTGCAGGCGGCCCTGGCCAAGGGCCCGGAGGAGGTGGTGGAAGTGGCGCGGCTGGCGGTGGAGGAAATCCTGCAGCAGGTGGCGCGGCTGAAGGAGGTTTCCCAGGGCTTTTCCAACTTGGTGGCGCTGGAGCAGTGGGAGGCGGTGCCGGTGGATCTTTCCCACTTGGCTGCCGAAGTGGTGGAGGAGTACCGGGTTTTGGGCCGCCGGGGCGTGCAGGTGGTTTTCCAGCCGGCGGAAGAGCCGCTTTCGGTGGTGGCGGACCCCTCCTGGCTGCGGCGGGCTTTGCGGCACCTCCTGGACAACTCGGCCAAAGCCCTGGCCGGCGGGCCCGGTGAAATCACGGTGGCGCTGGCCAGGGAGGGGGGGTGGGCGGTGGTGTCGGTGCGGGATACCGCCGGTGGGGTGGCCGAGGAACACCTGCCCAGGCTTTTCGAGCCGCACTTTTCCACCACCAGCGAAGGTTCGGGGCTGGGCTTGGCGGTGGTTTGGCGGGTGTGCCAAAAGGCGGGAGGCCGGGCCGAAGCCCGCAACCTCCCGCCGGGTCTTGAAGTGCGGATGCTTTTGCCTTTGGCCTCTTAAGGCCGGGGCGGCGGGGGATTATTGGGCATGTTCACCGGTTTGCCCACCGGGAGCCTGGGGCGCTGCTCGGGGGGAATGGGGTTTTCAAAGAGGTCGGCGGTTTTCTCGGTGGCCAAACGCTCCCACTTCACGGTATCCCGCCGGGTGTGGGTTTTCTCCTGGCCCAACGGATCGAGCCCCACCACCGTTTGCTGGGTGGGCACGCGAACGCCGGCCACGGTTACAAAGCCGCCCCAGGAAAAGCGCATGCCATCGGCCACCACCCCCTTACCCAAATCAGTGTAGGGACTTTCAGCCCGTAGCACCTGGTAGGTTTCCCGGTCCACATCCACGGTCCAAACCGTGGCAATTTGGGGGGTGTGGAAGAAGTTGCGCGCAAGGGTGACCGTGAGGCGCCAAGTTGGCCGGCTGCCAAGCTGCGCGGGTGCCACCTCGGTGACCGCGACCCCTGGCCAGGTGAGGCTGCAGGGCAAAAGCAGGGGAAAGGCGTCAGCGGTCACCATGCGCTTCACCATTACCGTGGTGGAGGGCCGGGCGTCCGGGCGCCCCTTCACCAAAGCCCAGCCGCCGGAGCCGTCGTCGCCGGCCACCACGCCCAGCGCGGGCAGTTCCAGACGCACGGGAGCGATGGCCTCGGTGTTGAACACCAAAACTTTGTTCGTGCTTGCAGTTTGGCCGTCCTGGGTGACCTCATGGGAAGTTATCTCTGCTCGCAAAAAACCCAGCTTGCGAAAGTTGGACACCCCACCGGCGGCCTCGCAAGCCCGGGTGACCACCTCTTGCGGGCTTACCGTGCCCTGGCTCCAGGCGCTGGTGGCAACCAGCGCCGTTGCGACCACCGACAACCAAGACCTTCCATTCCTCATGCGTACCCCCTCGCGCCGGTGTCCCGGCGTCGAATTCAATGCGAGGATCGTGCCAACGTGGGTGGGTTTCGAGGATGGTCGGGGCGAGAGGATTTGAACCTCCGACCACACGGTCCCGAACCGTGTGCTCTACCAGGCTGAGCTACGCCCCGACCTGGGAGCAAGAGATTAGCGGAAAACCCGCCAGGGCGCAAGGGAAACGCTTACTTGCCGAAGGCCTCAAGACCCCCGCGGATGTCAAACAAGGTGCCGATGCCGGTGAGGTCCAGCATGATCCGGTAGTCCCGCAGTTGATGGGGTGGGATGCGGTAGTCGCGGATTTGCACGCTCACCGCCCAACAGCTCCCGCGGTAGCTCACGGTGTGTTCCTGGCGGAGGAGGTCTTTCTTCCAGAGGTCGTAAGCCACCATGCTTTGCCAGCGCCAGGGGCCCTCGGCGGTGCTGCCCAAAAACAGCTGCAGTTGGGAGGAGTTGGTGTTTCCGGTTCGTGGGTCGAAGCTGGAGAAGAACGTGACGTTCACGTAGCCTTTTTGGGAGCGGAGGATGCTGCCCAGGGAAAGCGAGGAAAGCTTGCTGGTTATGGCATCGTAGCTGGCCCGGGCGTCCACCAGCAGGTTGTCGCTGGGGTTCACGTGCAGGGCCAAGCCCAAGGGGCCCCGCTGGCTTTGCTGCCGGGGGGAGTAGCGGGTGGTAAGTGGCTGGGAAAACGAGTAGTCCTGGGAAACCTCCAGCGAGCCGAGCTCCCGCGTGCCGTTGGCGGTTTTGGCGAAAAGCCGGCTGGCCACGGTCCAGCGCAGGCGGTTGGATACCGTCACCCCGTCCCTTTCGTCGAAAACCGGCACCCTTTCCTGTGGTCCGGGGTCGGAAACGTAAACGTACTCCAAGCGGGGCTCGATGAGGTGCTTAAGCTTGGTGTCTTTGGTGGCAAAGATGCGGGAAAAACTGGGGCCGGTGAGCGTCAGGCCAGCGGTGCCGTAGCGGCGCAGCAGCGACTGATCCGCCAGCGCCTGGCGGTCACGGGTGTAGGTGGCGGTGTAGTAGGTGGCCCGGGCCCCCAGAGTGGGGGTAAGCGAAAACCAGGGCAGGCTGGGCACCAACACCGCCAGCTGCGGGAAAAGGTCAACGCGGGAGTACTTACCCCGCAGGGTTGGCGAGCGGTTAATTCGGAAGTGGGAAGCTTCCGCCACCGCTGACAGGTACAGCGGCGAGCCTGCCAGCTGCGTGGGGCGGAGCCGGTACTCCACCTGGGGTTGCCGCTCCAGGACCACCACCGAGGTGGCGTTTGGGGTTGGCTGGAAGAAAGTTTTTTCGTGATCCAGACGGAAGTTGAAGGTCTGGTGCCCCACCGTGCGGGTCACGGTGAGGAACACCGGCAGGCGGCGGAGGGCGTTGGGGTCAAAGGTGCGTTCGAACCTCTGGAAGAAGTCCATGTTGGAGAGGTCCAGGGCGTCAGCCTTGATGGACCACCCGCCGGGGAGGAGCTGGCGGTGTTTGCCCTGCAGCTTCCACTCCCACCGCTTGCTGTCGGGGTCGCGGAAGTAGTTCACTAAAAACTCGCCGTAGGCGTTTTCCGTGGGCGCCCAGCGCAGCTCCTGCCCTAAGCCCACGTAGCCCTTGCTGAAGAGGTCAAAGTAAAAGGTGGTATCGAAGGAGCGACCCAGAGGCCAGAAAAGCGCGTTACCCAGGTAGGCGCCGCGACGGTTGTTGTAGCCAATCCTCGGCACCAGAAGCCCCGCCGCCCGTTCCCGCATGACCGGCCAAAGCAAGCGCGGGGTGTAAAAGATCGGGACCCGTTTCAGCCATAGGGCAGCCCCGCGGAAGTGGCCGTAGCCTTCCAACTGCACGGTGGCGTCCCGCACGGTAATTTGCCAGGGTGGGTAATGATCGTCCAGGGCACAGGAGGTAAAGATCCCGTGACGGAAGCGGTAATGGTCCTCGTCGAGCTTTTCCACGGTTTCCCCGCGGAAATGGTAGGTGGGGGCAAAAAACGCGTCCACCTCGTGAAAGGTGCCGGTTTTCGTGTTGAGATCAAACTCCAACCGCTGACACGCCAAGCGGTTGGGGCCCTGGTCGAAGATCACGTTGCCTTCCGCCCGAAGCTTCAGGGTCTTGGTGTCAACCTCCAGCTGGTTGGCGCGGAGGGTGATGTCCTGGTACTTGACCACCACGTCGCCAATGCCGCACCAGAGGGTTTCGGCAATCCACTGCTGCCGCCGGGCGGTCACCTCCACCGGCCCCTGCACCTGGGTAGCAGCCAAGAGGACGAAGGAGGCGAGGATCACGCGAGGTTTTCAACGATCATGGCAGTGGCTTCGCCACCGCCAATGCAGATGGCCGCCAGCCCCAACTTCAAGCCCCGTCGGCGCAAGGCGTAGAGGAGCGTGGTGAGGATGCGGGCGCCGGAGGCCCCAATGGGGTGGCCCAGGGCCACGGCACCGCCGTTCACGTTCAGCTTTTCGTGGGGGATGGCCAGCTCACGCATGGTGGCCATGGCCACCACCGCAAAAGCCTCGTTCACCTCGAAGAGGTCAATGTCCTCCAGACGCAAATGGGCCCGCTCCAGCACCTTGCGGATGGCCCCCACAGGGGCGGTGGTGAACCACTCGGGGTGCTGGGCAAAGGAAGCGTGGGCCACCACCCGGGCCAGGGGCTTGAGGTTATGCGCCTTCACGGCGGTTTCGGTGGCCAGCACCAAGGCGGCAGCCCCGTCGTTGATTTTGGAGGCGTTGGCGGCGGTGACGGTACCCCCTTGCTCGAAGGCGGGCTTGAGAGAAGGCATCTTGGACAAATCGGCACGGAAAGGCTCCTCGTCCCGGGAAACCACGGTGGTTTGCCCTTTCCCCGCGCTCACCTCTACCGGCACGATTTCCTCGGCAAAGTCGCCCTGTTCGGTGGCGCGGATGGCGCGCTCGTAGGAAGCCCGGGCAAAGGCATCCTGCTCTTCCCGGGAAAAACCGTACTCCCGGGCGCAAAGCTCGGCGCAGTTGCCCATGTGCTTATCCCCGTAGGGGTCCCAGAGCCCATCGAAAACCATGTGGTCCAAAACCTGGCCGTGACCCAAGCGGTAGCCCTTGCGCCCGCCTGGCAGGAGGTAAGGGGCGTTGGACATGGACTCCATGCCCCCGGCCACCATGATGGCGCCGTCCCCCGCCCGCAGGTCGTTGGCGGCCATCATCACCGCGCGCATGCCCGAGCCGCAAACCTTGTGCAGGGTCACCGCCGGCACGCTGTCGGGAAGGCCGGCAAAGCGCATGGCCTGCCGGGCAGGGGCTTGCCCCACTCCAGCTTGCAGCACGTTCCCCATGATGACCTGATCCACCAGCTGGGGCTCAATCCCCGCTCGCTGTACCGCTTCGGAAATGGCCAGGGCCCCCAGCCGCGGGGCCGGCAACGCGGACAGCTGCCCAAGAAAGCTGCCGATGGGCGTACGAACGGCGCTAACGATGTAAACGGGTTCCATGGCTGCCACCTCCCGGCAAATTGTAACGCCGAAAAGCCGCTACACTGCCGCTGTGCGTTGGCTCGCTTTGGACGTTGGCACCAAAAGAGTAGGGGTGGCCCTTTCCGACAGCGAAGAGAGGGTGGTCACGCCGCAAATGGCGATCCCCTTTGGTTCCCCTCAGGAGCTGGCCCAGCGGGTGGCGAAGCTGGTGCAGTCCTGGAACGTGGAGGCGGTGCTGGTGGGCGTGCCCACCACCCGTTCCGGGCAAAGCCGCGGGGAAGCCAGGGTTCGCCAGGTGGTGGCGGTGCTGACCCAGGTGCTTCCCGTGCCCGTCACCACCTGGGACGAGCGGGGGACCACCCAGGAGGCGGAAGCGCTCCTGGCTGAAAGCGGGGTGCCGGCAAGAAAAAGGCGGGAAAAGCTGGACGCCTTGGCCGCCGCTTTGCTTTTGGAGAGCTTTTTGGCTTTGCGCAGGGAGAGGACAGGCGGCAGCGGCGTTGGTGGTTGACCTGGCAGTGTTGGGGTGCTAGCTTTTGAAAGGTGACAGGGGAGGGATGGCCATGGCACAAGGCTACGCGACGTTTGGTGATTTTCTCCTTCTGAAAAAGCGCAGCGAGGACGCGCTGGGCTCCCTGTGGCGGGCGGGGGAAATGGAAGCCACGGGCTTCAAGCGCATCGTTTGGCTCCGGCGCTTCGACCAGAGCGGGTTCGATCGCCAAGCCTTGGCTGCCGAGTTTCCCCTGGCGGAAGAGATCGGCAAGACGTTGAAAGCCACCAACGTGGTTTCCGGCGCCACCGTGGGCAAAGCCGACGGCGTGCCTTTTTTGGCTTGGGATTACTTCCCGGGTCAGCCCTTGGACCAGCTTTTGGCCCGGGTGCAGCAGGAGCAGTTTCCGGTCGCCATTGACAACTGCTTGTTGATTGCCGAAAAGCTGGCGGCAGCGCTGTCCGCAGCGTTGGCCCTGGAGCATCAGGGCGAGCCGGTGATTCACGGCTTTTTGGTACCGCATCTGGTGGTGCTTTCCAACGACGGGGAGGCGAGGGTGGCCGGGTTTGGCCTGGCCCGGGGGCTTTTGGCCAACCTGGACCGGGTGGGCATGCAGGAGCTGGCCGCCCCCTACCTGGCCCCGGAGGTTTTGGGCACGGGTCACCCCAGCCGGCGGGGAGACGTCTACTCCCTGGGGGCCATCCTTTACCAGTTGCTGGCGGGTCAGCCCTTACCGGCCGATCCCCAGGCGCGAGCGCAAGCGGTGGCCCAACCCCAGCTGGCCCTGGACGAGGGGCCGGTTCCCGACGATGTGGCTGCAGTTCTCCGCAAGGCTCTGGCCACCCGTCCAGAGGAACGCTACTCCTCGGCGGTGGACTTTAAGCGGGACCTGGAAAAGCTCCTGTACGGCGGGGCGTACGCGCCAACCACCTTCAACCTGGCGCTGTTCATGGACCGCTTGTACCGCCAGGAAATTGAGGACGAGGACCGGGAGCTGCAGCGGGAAAAGACCCTGGATGTCACCCCGTACTACCGACCCGCAAAAGGGGCTTCGGCTCCTACGCCTGCCGCTGTGGCCGCGGCGCCGGGAAGCCGCGTCGGTCTTTACGTGGCCATTGGCGTGATCGTGGTGCTTGCTGGCGCGCTGGGGTACCTGCTCACCCGCCCCAAGGGCCCCAGCGAGGAGGAGACCCGCCGGCAGGTGCAGGCCATGGTCATGGAAGAGCTGGCCAAGCGCGAGGAGGCGCTGCGGCAGGAGCTGGAGCGTTCCCGTCAGGAAACCGAAGCACTCAAACAGCAGCTTGCGGACATCCAAAAGAAGGCCGCCGCTGGCGCGCAAAAGCTCACCCCGGAGGAACAAAAGCGTTTGGAAGAGGCCCAGCGCCTGTTGGCCCAGCGGGAAGAGGAACAGCGCCGCAAGGAAGCTGAGCTGGCCCGGGTGCAGCAGGAAAAGGCGCGGGCGGTGGTGGCCCCACCGGTGGCTGCTCCTACAGCGGTTCCCACGGTAGCTCCCACCCCCACCCCGGTGCCGGTGGAGGTTGCGGCCGCCCCGTCACCGATACCTACGGTGGCACCTTCCCCCACCCCCGAGCCCACCAAGGCCCCGGTGGTGGCGCAGGCGCCCCCACCGGCCCCCGCAGCGCCGGCAGGTGGGGTGCAGGAAAACCAGTTCTTTGACCCCTCGGAAGTGGATACCCTGCCGGAGAAAATCCTTGAGGCCAAGCCGGAGCTGCCCCTGGCGGCTACCCGTGCCCGCGTGAACCAGAAGGCCACGGTCATTGTCAAGGTGGTGGTAAACGCCCGGGGCGTGGTGGAGGATGCAGAAATCCTCCGCGGCTTCCCGGTGGCTGGGCTGGGGATTGACGAGGCGTGCATTGCGGCGGCCAAGAAGCACCGCTTCCGCCCGGCCACCAAAGGCGGGGTGCGGGTGAAGTCCACGGCGACGCTCACGTTCTACGTGGACCTGACCAAGTAGTCCAACAACGGAAGGCTTGAACGGGTCGCGGGCGCTTTGGCGCCCGCGAGTTTTTTAAGGCTTCAGGCTGGCGAGGAAGTCGCGGTTGGTGGGGTACTGCTTGAGCTTGGAAAGCAAAAGCTGCATGGCCTCGTGGTTGGGGAGGCTGGCCAAAGCGCGGCGCAAGAGGTAAAGCTTTTCCACCTCTTCCCGGGGGTAGAGCTTTTCCTCCCTGCGGGTGCCGGAGGCGGAAATGTGAATTGTGGGGAAGATCCGGCGCTCGAAGAGATCGCGGGTGAGCACGACTTCCATGTTTCCGGTGCCCTTGAACTCCTGGAAGATGACCTCATCCATGCGGGAGCCGGTATCCACCAGGCAGGTCGCCACGATGGTGAGGGAACCGCCGTTTTCCACATTGCGGGCCGAGCCAAAAAACCGCCTGGGCTTTTCCATGGTGCGGGCGTCAATGCCGCCGGAAAGGATGCGGCCCGAGCCTTTTTGCAAGTTGTTATACGCCCGGGAAAGGCGGGTGAGGGAATCCATGAATACCACCACGTCCTGCCCCAGCTCCACCAGCCGCCGGGCCCGCTCCAGCACCATTTCCGCCACCGCCACGTGGGAAGCCGCGTCCTGATCGGAAGAGGAGGCGAACACCTCGCCCCGCACCACACTTCGGGTCCAGTCCGTAACCTCTTCCGGTCGTTCATCCACCAAAAGCACGAAGATGTGCACCTCCGGGTGGTTTTTGGCAATGGCATGGGCCAGCTGTTGCAGGAGCGTGGTTTTGCCGGTCTTGGGTGGGGCCACGATGAGGCAGCGCTGGCCTTTGCCAATGGGGGCCAAAAGCTCGATGACCCGGGTTTCCAGGACGTCGGGATCCGTTTCCAGGCAAAACCGCTCGGTGGGGTCAATGGAGGTGAGCTCGGAAAACGGCACGGCTTTGGCCCGGTACTCTTCGGGGGGCAGCCCTTCAATAGCGGTGAGCTGGGTCATGACCAGCTTGCTGCCGTTGACGGGAGCGGCCTCGCCGGCCAGCCTGAGCCCGCTTTGCAGGTGCCACTGCTGCAGGAGCCGCCCATCCACCAGGGGGTCGCTGGCCTGGGGGAGGAAGCGGCGGGAGGGGTGGACCAGCGAGGCCTGTCCCTCCTCGTTGATGCGCAAAAAACCCTCCACCGGGCGCAAGCTGGCGTTTTGGGCTTTTCGCTTTCGACTGCGGGAACGCCGTCGCCGGCTGGATCTTTGAGATACGCCTTGATTGTTTGCTACGGTCTCACCCATTCAGGCTGCTCCTTGGGCACTCGTTGTGCTCTTTGCTGCAGCAACGGGAGCCTCAACATTCCCACATAAGAGGCGGCGCCGGACGCGGCGCCCGCGCTACTTTACTCCACCTTGCGGTTTCCGCCAAGGGCAAGCGTGGGCACCTGGTAGCCCGCTTCTTCCAAGCTGCGGGCAAAAACCTCCACGATGTGGGGATCCCAATAGCCGCGCGCCGTTTCCTCGCGCAAAATGCGCACCGCCTCCTGGGGCGGAAGGGCCTTGCGGTACGGGCGCGAGGAGGTGAGGGCGTCAAAGACGTCCACCACCTGGAACACCCGCGCCAGAAAGGGGATCTCATCACCCTTGAGCCCATCGGGGTAGCCGGAGCCGTCCCGGCGCTCGTGGTGGTGACGAATGATGGGGAGCACCGGTTGCAAAGTGCGCAGCGGCGCACAAATCCCCACGCCAATGTCCACGTGGGAGCGCATGATCTTCCACTCCTCCGGGGTGAGGGGGCCGGGTTTGTGGAGGATGGCGTCGGGAATGCCGATTTTGCCGATATCGTGAAGGTAGCCGGCGCGGCGCAGGGCTTTCAGGTCGTCCTCGTTAAGGCCTAGCTTTTGACCCAGCCAAACCGCCAGATGGGACAGGCGGTCGCAGTGCTCCCCCGTGCCCTCGTCCCGGGCTTCCACGGCCCGGGCCACGGCAAAGAGCATGCGCTCGGCATCATCCAGATCCTGAATGAGCCGCCGGTAGTGCACCAGGTTGCGGACGCGCACCTCCAGCTCCACGAGATCGAAGGGCTTGGCCAAAAAGTCGGTGGCGCCCGCTTCCAAAGCTTTGAGCCGGGCCTCCCGGGAGTCCAAGCCGGTGAGCACCACCACCGGCAAAAGGCGGGTCTCGGGTTCCTCCTTGAGCTTTTGGCATACCTCGAAGCCGTCCATGCCGGGCATGAGCAGGTCGAGCAAGATCACATCAGGCAGCCGCTCCTTGGCCAGCAAGAGGGCTGTGGGGCCATCCAGGGCTTGCCAAACCTCGTACCCCAACGGCCCCAACGCCTGTGCCAATGCCTCGGTGTTAGCCGGTTGGTCGTCAACGACGAGCACGCGCCCGCTTTTCGCCATGGGCTCACTCCGCCTTCATTCTACGTTTCACCTCCAAAAACACAAAGCCCCCGGCGAACCGAGGGCTTTGGGAAAGGAGGAGGGCTTGTTACGGCATTCGGAACACCACGAAACGCTTGCTTCCCTGGCGGTACAGGTACAGCCGTACGGCTTGACCGGACCGCAGTTTCTCCAGCTTCTGGTTGAACTCGTCCACCGAGTCCACCGCTTGGCCGTTGACCTCCAGGATCACATCCCCCGGCATAATGCCGGCTTCGTCGGCCACCGACAGGTCCTCCACGTCTTGCACCAGGACCCCGTCCACGCTGTTGGGGATGTCAAACTGGCGGCGCAGGCGGGCGTTAAGGTCGGTGACGTCCAGCCCCAGGCGAGCCGCTGCCTCCTGGGGTGTTTCGCTTTCCCCCTCTTCTTCATCCTCACCTTCGCCTTTGCGCTCGGCAAGGGTAGCGGTGAGCGTCTTGTGCTTGCCTTCGCGGATGATCTCCAGCTCTACCTTGGTACCCGGAGGCATGGAGGAAACCGTGTCAATGAGCTCCCGCTGGGACTTGATGGGCTTGCCGTTGATGCCCACGATGACGTCCCCGTGCTTGAGCCCCGCCTTTTCCGCCGGGCTTCCCTCCATCACGTCGTGGACCAGCGCTCCCTCCCGGGAGGGCAGGTTAAACGCCTCTTGGTGCTCGGCGGTGACGTCGGTGATGTTGACGCCCAAGTACCCACGAACCACCTTGCCCTTTTCCTTCAGCTGCGGAAGGATGGCCTTGGCGGTGTTCACCGGTACCGCAAACCCCATGTTCTCGGCACCAGCGTTCATGGCGGTGTTGATCCCCACCACCTCGCCCTTGAGGTTGATGAGGGGCCCACCGGAGTTGCCGCGGTTGATGGCGGCGTCGGTTTGGATGAAGTTTTCAAAGGACATGGTGGTGCGGGAGAGGTTCAAGGTCCTGCCCTTCCCGGACACCACCCCCACGGTTACAGTTTGGCCAATCCCCAGGGGGTTGCCCACCGCCATCACCCACTCGCCCACCCGCAGGGCATCGGAGTCGCCCAACGGCAAAAAGGCAAAGGGGCCCTTCCCCTGCACCTTGATGAGCGCCAAATCGGTGGCGGGATCGCGCCCCACCACCTTGGCTTCAAAGCGGGTGCGGTCGTCGGTAAACACGAAGATCTTCTCGGCGCCCGCTACCACGTGGTTGTTGGTAAGAGCCAGGCCATCGGCGGAAATAAAGAACGCGCTCCCTGCACCAAAGGCTTTTTGCTTGGGGAGCGCTCGAGGTCCAAAGAAGAACTCAAAGGGGTCCATATCCGGGTGCATGCGACGCAGGTCCCGGGGGGAAATCACGTCTTCGGTGGTGACCGCCAGCACCGCCGGCATCACACGCTCGGCCAGGCTGGCAAAGTCGGGGAAGGTACGGGGGCTTGAAGCTGAGGCCGCTGGGGCGGTTTGCGCCTGAGTGGAGGAGGACAGGTTGGACCCTCCCGTGAACACCACGCCGGCGGCAAAACCCGCCACGCCCACGGCCATCACCGCTAGAAGCCAGCTTTTCCGTTTCGGTCTCATGGTGAAAGCTCCTTTCGCGGGCCTCGGCCCGCATCCGACGAGAATGCAAATCATGTGCCACCCACGGTGGGGTAGGGCCATAGCCCCGCGAGGTGTCATTTTGGCGTTCCGGTTTTAGAGCCTGGCCACCACCACCTTGTCTTTCCCTGAGTTTTTGGCCAGGTACATGGCCTGGTCCGCCATGCGCAGGAGCAGGTTGCGCTTCTGGTCGGAGCTGCCCTCCCGCGGCACGTGGTCGGGATAGACGGCCACGCCCACCGAGCAGGTAAGGGGACCCTGAAACTCCACGGGTCCAGGAGCCCAGGAAAAGCGGCCTCGCAGGAACGGCTGCTTGCGGATGGCTTGCCGGATTTCTTCCGCCACCTTGGCGGCGGCATCTACGTCCAATCCGGGAAGGATGACCACGAACTCGTCGCCACCGTAGCGCGCCAAAGTCACCCCCGGAAGGCGCACGGTCCTCCGCAAGACGTAGCCCACCTCCTTGAGCACCTGGCTTCCCGCCAGGTGCCCGTGGGTGTCGTTGACGCCCTTGAAGTTGTCCAGGTCCAAAAAAAGCAGCGCCACCCGGCTGCCGGTGGCGTCTGCCCGCTCCAAATCCTCGGCAAGCCGGCGGTGGAAGTGCCGGTCGTTGGCCAGGCCCGTAAGATCGTCCGAGCGGGCCGCTTCCCCGGCGCGGCGGGCGTCCAGGAGGTTTTGCAGAGAAACGGCGGTGTACGCGGCAAAGATGCTCAAAAGGTCCTTATCCCTCTCATCAAAAGGCTGGCCGTCCAGGCGGTTCACCAGCTCCAGCACCCCGCACACCGTGGCGCCCAGGCGGATGGGCACGGCCAGCAGGGTGCGGGTACGGAAGGCGGCTTTTTCGTCAAAACGGGGGCAAAAGTTGGGATCGGTGGAAACATCCTTCACTAAATACGGGAGCCCGGTGCGATAGACAAACCCCGCCACCCCTTCCCCCACACCGATGCGCTGGCCCAGAAGGGTGGACGCCGCGGGGCCAAAGGCGGCAACGAAGTAAAGGTAAGGTGCCCGGCCTTCGGGGGAGCGCTCAAAGGGGTTGTCAAAGAGCAAGGAGCCGGCCTCCGAAGGAACGAAAGCGTTGGCCCGCTGCAGGACCTCCTCGAAAAAGCTGGCCGGCGGCATGACCTCAGGAACGCCGGTATCCCGGCGGTAGCGCTCGATAAACGCTTCCAGCTGGTTTTGCGGCAAAACGTAAACTTGACTGGCTACCTCTTCCACATGCCAAGTCTAGCGCAGGACGGGGAGGCTTTGTTTTCTCGCGCTTAAGCCTTATTCTTTCAGCTAGGGGAAAGCGAGGGTGCTAGCCATGGAGGAGGATCGGGACCGTCGCCGCTTTGTACGTTTTCCAGCGGAGTTTGCGGTTTTGGTCCGCCGCCTGGGACCGGGGGAGACGGAAAACCTGGGCAAGACCGAGGTGGTGGGCCAGGGAGGGTGTCTTTTCATTCACCCCCAGCCGCTGGGGTTGGAGGAAACGGTGGAGCTCCTGATTTCCACCCGGGGCTCGGTGCTTAAGGCCAAGGCAAGGGTGGCTTACGAGAGCCGGCGGGAAGATGGCCGGTACGACATCGGTGTGGAGTTCCTGGCCATGTCCGCGGAGGATCAAGAAAAGCTGCGGCAAGCCCTGCAGGCCAGTGAGCTTACCCCACAGGATTGACATTTGGCGGTGCAGGTCTAAAATACTTGCTGCGGCGCGGGGTGGAGCAGTCCGGTAGCTCGTTGGGCTCATAACCCAAAGGTCGCGGGTTCAAATCCCGCCCCCGCAACCAATCTGTCTCGCTTTGCGAGACTTTTTTGTTTGGTGGCGCTCTTTGGTCTCGGCCCCCCGGCCGACGCCGCCCGCCGAGTGGCAAATCCCGCCCCCGCAACCAATCTGTCTCGCTTTGCGAGACTTTTTTGTTTGGTGGCGCTCTTTGGTCTCGGCCCCCCGGCCGACCCCGCCCGCCGAATGGCAAATCCCGCCCCCGCAACCAATTTGTCTCGCTTCGCGAGAATTTTTTTTGCCCTCTTGAATCCTTGCGAATTCCCTGTGTGGGGCCGCCGCTCCGCCTGTGGGGCCGCTCCGCCTGTGGCGCCGCCGCTCCGCCTGTGGGGCCGGCGCTCCTGCGCCGGCAAAAAAACAAAGGCCTGCGCAGCAGCGCAGGAGCCACAGCACTCGACGCGCGAGCGGCGGCGCCCGGCGAGAGCCGAAGTACGCTTCGAAGCTAGGGCGATTGGTTTAGCCCCCTACTGGTCTCGTCGTGCTGGACCGCCTGCTTTGCCAGGCGCTCACCAGCCAGGCGGCCAATGCGGCAAGCGCAAAGGCTGGGGGCAGCTCGTACATCACCGAATCGGAAAGCCCCGTGACCTTCCAGAGCACCGTCACCGCAAAACCGGTGATGATCCCAGCTAAAGCGCCACCACCGGTGAGCTTTTTGGAAAAGAGCGAGGCGAGAACCACCGGTCCAAACGCCGCACCTAACCCCGACCACGCAAACAGCACGAACCAAAAGACCACGCGAACCTCACCCACGGCCACCAGCACCGCCGCCAAGCCCAGGGCCAGCACCGAGAGACGGCCGGCCAGCACCGAAGCTTTCCCCGATCGTGTCGCACCCAACACCTGCTCCACCAGGTCCCGGGAGGTGGCGGAAGCGGCCACCAAAAGCTGGGAGGAAACCGTGGACATGATCGCCGAGAGGATAGCGGCCAGCATCACACCGGCCACCAGAGGCGGCAGCATGCTCTTGGCCAGGAGCGGGAAGAGCTGCTCAGGATCGCCAGCGGTGGCCAGCTGGGGCATCAACAGCCGGCCGGCCAGGCCCAGAAACCCTGCACCGTAGAACACCAGTACACCCCAAACCATGGCGATAATTTGGCTTTGGCGGATCTTTTCGTGGGAAGCGGCGGCCATGTAGCGGGTGAGCACGTGGGGTTGGCCGGGGTAGCCAAGCCCTATGCCCAGCATCCCCACCAGAAACGAAACCAGCGCCTTTCCGCTTTTACCGCCCGTGACCGACACCAGGGTAGGGTCCACCTCGGCCAGCTTGGCCAACAGCGGGCCGTATCCACCCACCGCAGCCAGGGCCAGAAGGGGCATGCCCACCAGGGCGCAAACCATGATCAGGCCCTGAAAGAAGTCGGTCCAGGAAACCGCCCTAAACCCGCCGGAAAAGGTGTACAACACGATCACCAAGCCACCGAGAAGGATGCCGGTGCGGTAGGGAAGCCCCAGGATGGCTTCCATGGCCTTTCCGGTGGCCGTCATTTGTGCGGCCACGTAACCGGCCAGGGAAAGCAGGATCACCGCCACCGCAGCTACCCGCAAGCTGCGGGCGTGGGAGGGGTAGCGGAAGGCCAGGTAGTCGGGGAGGGTCAGCGCGCCGCTCTGGGCGCTTTCCCGCCGCAAAGCGGGGGCCACCAGGTAGAGGTTCACGAGGTAGCCGACAAGGCAGCCGGGGGCAAACCAAAGCGCGCTTACCCCACCGCTATAGGCCATGCCCACCGCGCCAAGCACCACCCACCCCGATTCCGAAGCCGCGGTGGAGGAGATGGCCGTAACCCAGGCCCCAAGGGAACGGCCGGCAAGGAAGAAATCCTCAGGGGAGCGGGTCAGGCGAGCGGCCAGCCAGCCCAAAAGCAAAAGGGCTGCCATGTAGGCGGCAACCACCAGGCCGATGGTGGCATCAGCGCCCATCTTTGCCCCCCTTGAGGTACAAAAGCCAGCTCAAAAGCAAGAAAACCATGGGAACACCAAGCAGGAAAAGGTGCGTGGCCCACAAGCTCCTCATGGCGCAAAAGGCTATCACGGGCCCTGGGGGTTTGGGGCCTCCTTTTGCGATGGGAAAACCGACGAGCGGAACAGGCCGCTGGGGCGGGCGGCAGCGCGCTCCAAAGCCCCCAGGTCGGGAATCCAGCGCAGTTTCTTCTCCCGAACCCAGCGCTCGAAGAGGCTAGCCACTTCCCCGGCGGAAGCCGGCCTTTTGGCTCGATCCTTGGCCAAAAGACGCATAACCAGCTGGGAGAGCTCGGCGGGAACTTCAGGTTTTGCCTCGCTGGGTGGGGGTGGCTCGTGGGTGAGCGTTCGTTCCAGGGTTTTCACGATGTTGCCCACCGAAAACGGGTGCTGGCCGGTAAGGCAAAGGTAGAGGGTTACCCCCAGGGCAAAGAGGTCCCCCTTTTCGTCGTAAGGCTGGCCCCGCACGCACTCGGGGGCCAAAAAGCCCGGCGTTCCAAAGATCTCCCCGGGCCCCCGGGCTTGCGTGGATAAGAAGGTGGCAATGCCAAAGTCCGAAACCTTGATGGCGCCGTCACGCCCCAAAAGCACGTTTCCCGGCTTAAGGTCGCGGTGGATGAGGCGCTGGCCGTGGGCGCAGGCCAACGCTTGGGCCACGGCCAGACCGATGACGGTGGTTTCCTCGGGCGAAAGCGCGCCCTTGGCCATGATGTAGCGGTCCAGACCCACCCCTTCCACCAGCTCCATGACGATGAACGCGGCCCGCCGCGTTTCCTGAAAGTCGTACACGGCCACGATGTGGGGGTGGGAAAGCCTGGCGGCCAGCACGGCCTCCCGCAGAAGGCTGGAGCGCAGTTCGGAGGGGCTTTCCCCCTCCTGGGCCATGTGCAGCATCTTGATGGCCACCGGCCGCAACAATGTGCGATCGAAGGCGCGGAACACCAGGCCGTGCCCCCCCTCGCCCAGCACCGCGTCCAGCTGGTAGCGTCCCAGGAGGATGCCGCGTACCGATCCACCCGAGGCGAGGGTGCGTTCGATGTGGGCCAGGGCTTCCTCCAGCTGGTAGGGCTCGCCGGAAGCGCGCCTTTCGGCTTCGTGGCGGGCCAGGAGCTTGGAAAGGCGCAGCACCAGCTCTTCGGGCTCGAAGGGCTTGACGAGGTAATCGTCGGCGCCGGCAGAAAGCCCGCGGATGCGGTCCCTGCCCGACGAAAGCCCGGACACAAACAGGATGGGAATGTGCGCGGTTTGCGGGTGGGCGCGAAGCTGCCGGAGCAGGTCAAAACCCGAAGAGCCCGGCATCACCACGTCCAAGACCGCCGCATCGGGGGGGAGTTCCTCCACGAAGCGCAACGCGTCCTGGCCGCTGGTGGTGGCAATGACCTCGAACCCTGCGGTTTGCAGCAGCTCCTGAAGGGAGGCCAAAAGCTCGGGATCGTCATCCACCAAAAGCACCCGGCTCATGGTCCTTACCCTCAGGCCCGACGCGGCCCACTGATGCTTCCGGACATAGTTCGATTGTAGTCGAAGCTCGTGAGCTTTGGGGGATCCTCAGTGCCGGTTGAGCAGGGAGCGCTTGCGGCCGAAGGCGGTGTACACAACCAGCCCCACCACCAGCCACCCCAAAAACCTCAGCCAGGTCACCCCTGGCAGCGAAACCATGAGGTAAAGGCAAAGGATCACACCTAAGGCCGGGATGACCGGGAAAAGCGGGACCCGGAAGGGGCGGGGAATCTCCGGCCGCGTCCACCGCAACACCAGAACGCCACCGGAAACGATGGCAAACGCGCAAAGCGTGCCAATGGAGCACAGCTCGGCTACCACCCCAATGGGGGTAAGCGCCGAGGCGGTGGCCACAATGAGGCCGGTGGTAAGCGTGGTGATGTGGGGGGTTTGGAAGCGCGGGTGAACCCGAGAAAAAGCTTCAGGCAACAGCCGGTCCCGGGACATGGCGAAGAGAATCCGCGGCTGTCCCAAAAGCAAAACCAAAAGCACCGAGGTAATGCCTGCCAAAGCCCCCACCGAAACCAACGCCGAAGCCCATGGCATACCCAGGTGGTTGAGCACCAGGGCCACGGGATCCGCTACGTTGAGCTGGTGGTAGGGCACCACGCCGGTCATAATTGCCGCTACCGCCATGTACAGCAGGGTGGAGACACCCAGAGAACCCAAAATCCCGATGGGCATATCCCGCTGGGGGTTTTTTGCTTCCTCGGCGGTGGTGGAAACCGCATCGAAGCCCACGTAGGCCAGAAAAACAATGGCAGCCGCCGTCACGATGCCGGAAAAGCCAAAGGGTGCAAAGGGCTTCCAGTTCTTGGGGTCCACATGCCCTGCCGCTAAAGCGATAAACACGAGGATGACCGCCAGCTTTACGATGACGATGGTCAAGTTAACCTGGGCGCTTTCCTTAATGCCGCGAATCAAAAGCCAGGTGAGCAGCAGAACAATGGCCGCCGCGGGCAGGTTGAAAACGCCGGGATTGGGCCCCCAAGGCGCTGCGGTCCAGGTTTGGGGGAGGGTAATGTTCCAGGGAGCCAGGAGGTTGTTGAGCAGGTTCACCAGGTAAGCGGACCAGCCAATGGCCACCAGCGAAGCGCCCACCATGTACTCCAAAATCAAATCCCAGCCAATGATCCAAGCTGGGAGCTCACCCAGCGTGGCGTAGCCGTAGGTGTAGGCACTGCCAGAAACCGGAATCATGGCCGCCAGCTCGGCGTAGCACAACGCCGCGCAGGCACACGCTGCAGCCGCGATGGCAAACGAGAGGATGATCCCCGGTCCGGCGTGGGTCGCCGCTTCCACCCCCGGCAACACGAAGATGCCCACGCCAATGATGCAGCCAATGCCAATGGCCACCAAGTCCCAGGGGCCTAGGGCACGCTTCAGCTGACCACGGGCGGCAGTGGGTTCCGCCAAGACTTGCTCGAGGGGTTTGGTGCGGAAAAGCTCGGCAAGACGCATGGGCAATAGCTCCTGGGCAACGCTAGCATATTGTGCGCACGCTCACAAGGTGAGGCGATTGCCCTTCGCTTGCGAAAGCCTGGTGGGCGGGAAGAGCCTACCGGAAGAGCGCCAAAAAGCGCGGTGAAAATCCCTTGGCGGCCGGAGCCCCGCCCAGCTTTTGGCACTCCCGAACGTCCGTCAGGGCCTGCTGGTAGAGGGTCTGGTCCTTTTCCCCGCTTTCCACCCAAAGGGAAAAGTACGCGGCCCCCCGCAAGAGGTAGGCGATGCGGGTGGCTTCGGGGTCGCCCAGCTCGGGAATGGCCAGCAAATCCACGGTGCGCTGGTAATCCCCGGCCAAAAACGCCGCCACCGCCCGCTGCAGCTTTTCCGGTGCCGGGTGGGCCTCAGGGGAAGGAGGCGCGGAAAGCAAGCGCTCCAGGGAGCGGTTGGCCTGGGCCAGCATGTCCCGCACCAAGCGCACGGCGTCCGGGGAAGCGTCCGCAGACAGTTGCTCGTAGGCCTTCAGCGCCCGTCCCACCGCCCCCCGGGTTTCCAGCACCTCGGGGTCCGAAGGTGCTGGCCGGGCCAGCAGCTCTTTGGCTTTCTCCGCCAGGGTGCGGGTTTCGGCGCGCAGCGCTCGAGCTTCGGCTTCTTCCCGCCGGATTTGGTCCTGCTCGGCAAGGATGGCCTGGGCCTTTTCCCAGCGGCGGCGGAGCTCAGCTTCAAGCTTTTCATAGGCAATGCGGGCAGCAATGGCGTGCTCCCGGGCGGCCGCTCGATCCCAAGGGGAGCGGGCCAGGGAAAGGGTGTCGTACGCCAGAGCCAGCTTGGCATCGGCTTGCTGACGAGCCTTGCGAAGAGCCGGCGCGGCGGCAAACAGCCTTTCCATTTGCGGGTCGGCCAAAAGCGATTCGAAACGCGATTTTGCCGCTTCCGCTGCGGCAATGGCCGAGCCCGGATCCTGGGCCAGGGCATTGCCGGCCAAAAGCAAGGAAAAAAGACACACAACCCACATGCGCTTCATGGCTTACCTCCACCCCAGCTCTTTGAGGAACTCCTCCGCTGGGATTTCCCGCAAGGGAATTACCGACCGGGTGGTGAGCCCCGGCCTCACCTGCACCGTGGTGGCCACGGTTTTGCCGGTTTCCGGGTCGGAAAGCTCCAGGGAGTAGCTGCCCGGCGGCAAAGGCAGGTACAGCGGGGTCACCGCATCGGAAGGCAGCGGCAAACTCTTTCCCTGTTCGTCTTTGAGGGCCAGCACCCGCGCCCAGGGCACGGCGTGGACCACCAAAACCCCGCTGCTGGGGTTGGCTGCAGCGCTTTGAGATTTGGGCAAAAAACGCCGGGCGAAAAGTAACCCGCCTGCCAGGACGGCCACTAGCGTCACACCGGCGGCCACCCACAGCCACCGCCTGGGCCTTGGCGTGGGGGGTGCAGGGGTCACGGCTGGTGTTGGGGCGGGGGTTACGGGAGGCGCGGTGGGGGCAGGAGCGGGCACGGTGGGGGCTGTGGGTTCCCAGCGGGCGGTGGGGGCCGTGGGCTGGGTTCGAGGTTGCCCGGAAGGGGCTGTGGGCGGTGCGGTGAGAGCGGTGGCCTGCAGCTCCTCCTGGGGAGGCAGAACTTTTTCCAGCTCTTCCGGGGAAAAGCGGTAGCGGCTCTTCAACTGGCGCAGCAGCTCCTGCACCGCTTCGGCGTTGGCCGGTCGGTCGCTGGGTTCCTTGGCCAAAAGCTTTAAGACCAAATCCCGCAGGTCGGAGGGCACCCTTCCCTGCGGGTCGGTGACGTCGAAGCCCAAAGGCGGGTGGTAGAGATGCGCAGCAATCAGCGCCGAAGCGGTGTCGCCCACCACCGGCAAGCGACCGGTTAGAAGCTCGTAAAACACCACGCCAAAGGAGTAAAGGTCGGAGCGTTGATCCAGCTTGGCCCCTTCCGCGCTCTTGAACTGCTCGGGGGAGGCGTAACGCACCTTGCCGATGAACATGCCGGTGGAGGTCAAACCGGTGGCTTCGGCTTCCAAGACCTTCACGATCCCCAAATCAATGAGCTTCACCAGCGGCTTGCCGTCGGCGTCGCGGCACAGCATGAGGTTGTCCGGGGAGATGTCCCGGTGCACCATGTTGCGCCGGTGCAAAAAGCCAATGGCTTCCAGGGACTGGAAGGCAACTTCCACCGCCAGCCCCAGGGACGGGGGTCCGTGCCGCCGCAGGAGCTCCCGCAGGTCAATGCCGGGGATGTACTCCATGACCATGGCGGCGTTGCCGGCTTCATCGGCAAAGAAGTCGTAAAGCTGGGCGATGTTGGGGTGGCGCACGCGAATGAGGGTTTGCGCTTCCCGCACGAAGCGCACCGCAAACTCCTGGTCCCCTTCCAGCTGCGGGCGCATGATCTTGACCACCCGTTCTTCACCCAGGAGCTTGTGGCGCACCTTGTAAATGGCGCCCATGCCCCCTTCCTTGATCTTGCCCAGGAGCTCGTACTTTTCTTGGACCTGCTCTAAGACCGTGGCCACCGCTTGGAATCCCTCCCCATGGCGCTGTCAGGAAAAGTTTAGACCCTTTGCGGGACAAAGGAAAAAGCGGGCGGGGAAGCCCCGCCCGCTTTTCAGGGGTACTCGCAAGGCTCAGTAGGAGTCTTCAGCGAAGTACTCGTGGTTGTCGGCGTTGTCAATGGCCTTGCTGGGTTTTTTCACGGCCAAATTGTGGGCCGCGGTGGCGCCGTAGGCCCAGTCATCGGTGGAGGCCACCACGTAGAAGTGGCTGATTTCATGGACCAGCGTACCGGCTTTGGAGTCGCGGCCGGTCATGGGCGCCGACCAGAAGGCGTTGCAAAGGTAAATCTTGTAAGGCTGGCTGGGGTAGACGTAGGCGTAGTAGTTTTGGGTGCAGGAGCAGTCGAAGGTAACCGGCTTGTTAGCCAAGGCATCTTTGATGGCCGCAAAGTGGGATTTCACGGTGTTGAAGTAGGTGGTGGAGGGATCGGTGCGGTAGTCAAACCACCACCTGTAGCGGGTCGAGGTCCTGCCGTAGGTCAACAGGTAGTTGTAGCCGTTGGTGGCCATGGTTACCGCGTAGTTCAACGCGCTGGAAAGCGTGCTCTGCTGGGAGTTGGTGCAGTTGGTAAAGCCGCCCACGTACATGGCGGAAAGGTCCAGCTCCAGCTTCCGCTCGCCCTCCTCCCGGCCTTCCACGTAAAGGCGCGCTTCCTCAGCTTGGCTGCTGAGAGCTTGAACTTCTGGACCTTCCGGGCTTTCCTTCACCAAAAGCCGCTCGGCCCGGTAGCGCACCGTGTACTCCCCGCGCACCGTCATGTCGTAAGCCGCGGAAATGTCCACCGTGGTGCTGATGGTTTCCCCCGGCTCCAGCTTGATAAAGTCCTCGGGCCCCGGCTCCGGGCGCTTGATGAGCCTGCCGGTGTACATGACCGGCTGGCCGTTGCGGCTTACCGCAAATATGTTGGCTTCAATGCCGGCGAGCGGCGTGTGCCAGCGGAGCACGTAAAGCGGCTTGTCGCTATCGTTGGTGAGGCTCCACTGCACGGCCAGCGGCTCATCCAACCCAAACTGATAGTGATCCACCGAAACGCTGGCGGAAAGCCGCGCCGGTCCACCCTCGTCGCTGGGGGGCAAGGCCATGGCGAGCCCTGCCAAGCCGAGGGTTAACAGGCAAACGAAGAAAAGCTTCCGCATCATCCTGACCTCCCTTTGCCCCGGTGGTTACCCACCTGCAAGGCTTTAGTTGCGGGAAGTGAACACCAGCGCGAAGGTTAAGTCAAGGGCAAAGGGGTGGTGGCGAAGCGGTATCGCCAATAAGCGTCTTTGGTTGAAAGGTTTTTTCTGGCCCGCTCTCAACAAAGGGGCGGAGCAAAAGAGCTTCGGATGGTCGTTGTGCTGGCGCAAAGACGGGAAAAGGTAAAGACCCAAAATAAGAAGCGATGGGAGACTGGGGGCAACGCCGCCGACGGGAAGAAAAAACCTTGCAGGCCATGGTGCAGATTTACTGCCGGGCCCACCACGGGGGGCCGCAGCTCTGTGAGGAATGCCGGGAGCTCCTGAGCTATGCCCACCTCAGGCTGGACCGCTGTCCCTTCGGTGACGACAAGCCCACCTGCGTGAAGTGTCCGATTCACTGCTACAAGCCGGAGCCCCGGGAGCGGGTGCGGCAGGTGATGCGCTTTGCCGGTCCCCGAATGCTCTGGCGCCACCCCATTCTCGCGCTCCTGCACCTTTGGGATGAGCGCTTCCGCGGCTCCCCTAAGGAGCCCCGGCGAGCAAGACCGGAATCCCCCGTGGGCGTTGCGCAAGCGCCAGACTCGCAATGAGCACCGAAGCGCTTTGCTGGGCCTTCAGCAGCGAATGAGGCCACATAACTTTTTTCCTTCACACCCCCTTGACATGGCTTTGCTCGGGTCTTCATGGGGCCCTGTCACCTTACCCTCGGCAACAGCTTCAGGCTGCTGCCGGGAGGTAACGATGACCTGGAAGAAGATGGACATGCACGTGCACTCGTGCTTTTCCGTGGAGCCGGTGCCGCGGGTGAGCAAGGTGAACTTTCGGCCCAAGGAAACGCCGGAAGAAATCTACCAGCGGGCCAAGGCGGCAGGGATGGACTTCGTCACCATCACCGACCACGACACCATTGACGGGTGCCTGGATTTCTTAAGCCGCCATCCGGAAGCCAAGGACTTTGTGGTAGGGGAGGAGGTATCCACGCAGCTGCCGGTGAGCAAGCTCACGGTGCATATCAACGTTTACGGTCACAACGAAGCCCAGCACCGGGAGCTACAAAAGCGCCGCGAGGACGCCTTTGCGGTGGCGGCGTACTGTCGCGAGCAGGGGCTTTTCTTTGCCTGGAACCACCCCTTTTACCGGGAAAACCTCTCCACCATTGAAGCCCAGGAGTTTCTGGCGTTGGTGGAGCAGGTGGACGTGCTGGAAACCCGCAACGGCGGCCGCATGCAGGCCCTCAACGTGCTGGCGGAGGAGCTGGCGGTGCGCTTTGGCAAGGGGATGCAGGGGGGCAGCGACACCCACACCGGGCAGGTAGGCACGGTGTACACCGCCGTGCCGTGCGAGGACATCTCGCGGTTTTTTGCTGGCATCCTCCGGGGGCAAAGCCGGATCGTTGGCCACCACTCCACCCCCCGCACCTTCCTGGTGCACAACTTCCTGGTGGGGCGCCGCCACGTGATTGACCAGCATTTGCGGCAAGCTTCCTCGAGGATGGAGCGGCTTCGCCTCAAGGCCCTGGGAGCCCTGGCCTGGGCCCTTTCGCCGTGGATCGTGCGCCGGCACTTTTCCGGCCAAAGGGAAATGGTGCGGCTGGCGGTGAGCCGTTTGCCTGAGCTTGCCCGCTTTCGCTCGCTTCTCACCGAGGCCGCCTAAAGGAGCCCTTGGGGATCGGCGTGGAGCCTGGCCACCAGCTCGGCAATGCGGCGACCACCCCGCCGGGGGAGCCTGCGGAAGCCGTTCCACGCAGCGCCGGCTAAGGTGCCATCGGCCAGCCAATCGGCCAGCCACTGCCCGGCCGCCGAAGGGTGCTCCTGCTTGAGGCCCGCGCCCCGCTCCAGAGCCCACCGCCGGTTTAACACCTCATGGACCCCCACCGGCGGGGCAAACACCAGGGCGATCCCTAGCGCCGCAAAAAACGTGAGCTCCGAGGGTTTGGTCCACAGGATGTCGGTGTCGGCAAGTAGGCGGTGGAAGGAAGCGAGGTACGCCTCCACCGTGGGCTCCCACAGCACCTGAAGGACCCCGGGGGGAAGGTGGTCAAGATCGGCTTCGGCCACCCACTGCTGAAAGCGCCGGAAAACACCTTCGTTCACCCCGGCCACCAGCGCCAGGCGCAGCCGGCCTTCTCGCAAAAGGGGGGCCAGGGAGGGCAGGAACTGCCGAACCATGAAGGCTTGCGCCCCCGCTCCCCCAACGGCAAAGGTCAGGCGGGGAGGCTCGGGGGATGAAACCTCGGCCAACTGCGGCAGGGCCCCCTGCAGCTCGGCTCGAAACTGCCGGCGAAAGGTGCCGGCCGGGTCCAGGCGCACTAACCGCCGGGCCATGGCCTCCGCCACCTGCTCCTCCTGGCCTTCGTTGACCAGCTCCGGGGGAAGCGGAAAACCCGTGAGGTGCACCCGGTGGGGAGGGACGCCGTAGGCTTGCAGGCGGCGAACGGCCCGCTCGCTGGGGGCGCAGTAGAGGATGGGGTGCCCTGCCGGGTCGGCGGGGACCCAAACCCGGGCGATGTCGCTGTCGGTGACCACGCAAACCACCCGCCGCAGGCCGGCATGGGCGGCCGCCAGCGCCGGAGCAAAAAACGTGGTGAGCAACGTGGCGTCCTTTTCCCGCACCACCCGCACCACTTCCTTGCCCAGCCCGGCGCGGATCAAGCCGGTGGCCAGCTTCACGGCCAAGGTGGGGGCGGAAAGGTCGCGGTAAGGGTAAAGCCGGGGGATTTCGGTGAGGGTTTCCAGAACCCAGCGCAAGGTCCATCCCCCCCAGCGCCCCTGGGAGGCCCGGGAAAGCCCGGTGTAAGCGGTGCGCAGCAGGTTCCACAGGCGGGCTTCGTGAGCGGTGGCAAAGGGGGGACGGTCCACCTGGCTTACCGGCACCCCCAGCTGCGAGCTCAAGGCCGATGCGGCCCGCAGGTGGCCGTACCCCATATCCACCGCCGCCAGTAACACCTCCCCGGCAGGATTTGGTTCGCTCCCCATGGGTTGGCAAGGCTAGCACAGCGCTGGCTTAACGCTTCCTTAAAGCCGGCTTCACCGCGTCTTCACGGCCCGGCCGGAAGATCCAAGCCATGGTTGAGCTCACACTGCTGGCTTTGGTTTTGCTGGGACTTTCGCTGCGGCTGGTTTTGGTGTTGGCCCAAAGGGCGCAGCTGCGCTCTAAACCTCCGGCGGCACCGGCCGTCTGGTCGGGGGTGAGCGTCCTCAAGCCGGTGAAGGGTTTGGACCCGGACCTGGAGGAAAACCTTCGCAGCGTGTTCCGCCAGGACTACCCGCGCTTTGAGGTCATCATTGGCGCCCGGGAGGCTTCCGATCCGGCGCTGGCGGTGGCCCGCAGGGTGGCGGCGGAGTTTCCCCACGTCCCCTCCCGGGTGGTGGCGGATAGCCGCGAGGTGGGGCCTAACCCCAAGGTGGCCAACCTCGCCAACATGCTGCCCTACGCCTCCCAGCCGGTGCTTCTGGTATCCGATTCCAACGTGCGGCTGCACCCGCAAACCCTGCGGGACATGGTGGCGCATCTCGAGCAACCGGGGGTGGGTCTGGTTTCCTCGCCCATCCGCGGCACTGGGGCTAAAAGCTGGGGTGGCCGGAGCGACGCGCTGCTCTTAAACACGTTCGTCATGGGCGGTACGGCCGCCATGCACCGCTTGTTTTCCGGGGTTTGCGTGGTGGGCAAGAGCATGATGCTGCGGAGAAGCACCCTGGAAGAGCTGGGGGGCTTTCCGTTCCTGGCGGAGTTTCTGGCGGAAGACCAGGTCTGCGGGCAGGAGGTGGCAGCCCGGGGCCTGGGGGTGGAGTTAGCCAGCTTGCCGGTGCACAACGTGACCGGCGGGGCTTCTCTGGGGCAGGTGGCCGGCCGCTACCGCCGCTGGGCCATGATCCGCCGCCGCATGGCCCCCTGGGGCTTTTGCGGCGAGCCGCTGCTCTTCCCCCTGGCCCTGGCCAGCTTAGCCCTGGCCTTCTCCCCCGGGGCGCTCACCGCGGGTGTCTGGATTGCGGCGTTTTTTGCGCAGCTCCTGCTTTCGGCCTGGGCCCTGCGGCTGGTGGAGGAGAAGGAGCCATGGCTGCGCCTCGCGGGTTTGGTGCTGGTTGCTGAGCATCTGGCGGTGGTCACCTGGGCCTGGGCGTGGCTGAGCCGCACCGTAAGCTGGCGCGGTAAGGGCTTTACTTTGGGCCCACGAACCCGCTTAAGCCCGCGAGAAGCTCCAATGGGCGAGGCAGTACCCTCGTTGGGCCAAGCGTAGGAAGACACGAACAACCGAACCTGGGGGCTTAGCGGAGTTTGAGGATCACTATGCCACTGGCCCCGTGCAAAACAACCCGGTCCTCGTGGATGGCCTCCACTGTGAACCCGGCCACCTCGTCCCCCACCGCCACGTCCTGGCCGTTGATGCGGGCAAAGGACTTACCGCTTCCATAGACCAAGAAGTCCAAGTTCAGGACCCCATCGGGGAGAGGGGCCCTCAGCACAAACTCCTGGGTGGTGGGCCCCTTGGGCGATGGTGTAGGGGCGACCCGGGCGACAGTGGGTGGGGTCGGCTCCGCTGGCGGTTGGCTGATCACCGGGGCGGGTGTCTCCTCGTGCGCTAGCAGCTGAGACTGCAGAGCCTGGGCTGGGGTTGGCGGCGGCTGAGGGGTCTCAGCGCCTCCCACCGCCGGCAGGACGGTGGGGACCGAAGGGGACGGTACCGGAGCCACAGGGGGGGACCCTGGCCACCTAGACCAAAGGAAAGCCACTCCTGCCGCGCCTGCCAAGCCTGAGAAAACACTTACCAGGAGCAAAAGGGGCAAGCCCCGGCGGCGTTGTGGTGCCGGTGCTACCGCTGGCGGGAGCTGCCCGCCCTCGGCGGCTTGCCGCAGCTGCTGCGCCCGGGCTTTGCGCAGGGCCTCGCTCACCAGGCTCATCGCCCACCTCCCAGCGACGCCAGCGCCTGGCGCACGTGCCGCAGCCGCAGGAAATCGGTCTCTTCCACAAAGCCGGCCAAAAGCGTCTTGTCGCACACGGCGTTAACAAGGCGAGGAATGCCCTTGGAAGCGGCCTGAATGGCCCACAGCGCCGGAGTGGAAAAGGTGGGGCGGCCGTTGGCTCCGGCCACCGCCAAACGGTGCAGGATGTAGCGCTTGGTTTCGGCAAACCGCAAACCGGTAAGGTGGTAGCGCACGGTGATGCGCTGGGAAAGCTGACGCAAGCCGTGGGAGGCAAGCTTCACCTTCAGCTCGGGTTGCCCCAAAAGCACGATCAAAAGCAGCTTCTGGTCGTCGGTTTCCAGGTTGGATAGCAGGCGGATGTCCTCCAGGAGCGGGGCGGGGAGGTCCTGAGCTTCGTCAATGAACAACACCACCCGGTGTCCGGCATGGGCTTCCTCCAAAAGGTAGTCGTTAAGCCGATCCAGAAGCCGCGAACGGTCCGAGCCCCGGGCTTCCTGCCCCAGCTCCTTGAGGATGGCGCGGAGCAGCTGCAAGCTGGTGAGCACCGGGTTGAGGATCAAGGCGGTGCGGCAACTCTCCGGGACGTTGGCCAGCACCGCCCGGCAAAGGGTGGTTTTTCCGGTCCCCACCTCGCCAGTGACCTGCACGAACCCTTCCCCCCGGTGAATGGCGTAGAGGATGCTGTCAAAGGCCTCCCGGTGCTGGCGGGAAAAAAACAAAAAGCGGGGGTCCGGGGTCAAGCTAAACGGAGAGCTGGCCAAACCGTAAAAGGCCTCGTACATGGCATCGCCCTGATGATTGTACGCTTTCCCCGCGGGAGGCGTTGGAAGCAAATGGCCCTGAGGGCGGTTATACCTTCCGTGGGTGGCAAGCTTGGGTTGGGTCTCGCGGTGTTGCTTTTGGGCTGTGGTGGCTTTTCAGATGCCGGCTCGTCCCAGACCCAGGAGGTGAAGGTGAAGCCCCGTTACTCCAAATCCGGTTACGACATTACCCCTCTTCCCCGGGAAGAGGTGGCACGCCTGGCGGCCAGGTTGGACCCCGAGGCGTTTCGCGTGACGCAAAAGGCCGGCACCGAGCCGCCCTTTTGCGGCGGCTTGCTGCACGTAAAGGAACCGGGGATTTTCGTGTGCGTGGTGTGCGGCTTGCCGCTCTTTACCACCGATCACAAGTTTGACTCGGGCACCGGCTGGCCCAGCTTCTACCGCGAGTTTGACCCCGAGCACGTGGCCCGCAAGCCCGACCTTTCCTACGGCATGGTGCGCACGGAAATCACCTGCGCCCGCTGCGGAGCCCACCTGGGCCACGTTTTTGATGACGGTCCTCCCCCTACCGGCGAGCGGCACTGCGTGAACTCGGCGGCCCTGCGCTTTTATGCCCGGGGTCGGGAGCTGCCCCCGGAAAGCCAGCCCGTAAAAACCGAAGTGGCGTACTTTGCCGGCGGCTGCTTTTGGGGCATCGAGCACTACTTCCAGCAAGGACCTGGCGTTTTGGACGCCCAATCGGGGTACATGCAGGGGCACGTGGATCACCCCACCTACGAGCAGGTGTGCTCCGGCACCACCGGCCACGCCGAAACCGTAAAGGTCACCTACGACCCCAGGCGCATCAGCTACCGTCGTCTCTTGCAGGCCTTCTTTGACATGCACGACCCCACCCAGGAAAACCGCCAGGGCCCCGACGTGGGGGAGCAGTACCGCTCGGGGATTTGGTACGTGAACGAGGAGCAAAAGCGCGAGGCCCTGGCGTTCATTGCCGAACTGGAGGGTTCCGGTCGCTTCGGCAAGCGCAAGATCGTCACAAAAGTGGAGCCGGCCAAAACCTTCTGGCCGGCGGAGGACTACCACCAGGACTACATTGCCAAAACCGGCCGCGCCTGCCACGTGAAAAACCCGTGGTAACGCTAGGGGAGCAGCTTTTGTATCTGGCCGGATGAGGGGTCAAGGGCAAAGAGCGCTCCTCCCGTTTCGAAGGTCGGCTGGCCGTGGAGCGTGGGGAAAGGCCACTCCGAGAAGAACTGGTACCTGACCCAGGAGCGCCAGTAGCCGGTGGTGTAAGTGTCGGTTTGGGCTAAGGGTTGGATTTGGTTTTGGCCGGGGTTCCAGAGGAGGAAGTGGGTTTTCAGTGGAATGGTGTGGCAGGCCAGCACAAACTGGGTTTTGGCTGCCTTCCAGGCCTCGCACCTCGTGCCGCTTTTGAGCGGAAGCGTTGTCTCCGCGAGGGTGGTGCCCCTGTCGTCCACCCAGCGTGCGGTTCCACCATCGTCGGTGACGCGGATGAGAACCACGCCGGGGTCCGCCAGGTAGGCGGAGGCTCCGCCTGGCAGATCGTGCTGCCACAGGGTTTGACCCTGGTGGACGTACACGATGCTGCTGCGGCGGCTGGGATCGAAGGGATCGGCTACCCGCAGCGTGAGCAGCATCCGGTCCTCCCCAATTTGCGCGCTCGCGTCTCGGTAGGGACCGGCAAACTGCAGCGAGAAAAGCTCTCGGGGCGTTAGGTTGCTCCAAGGGAGGCGCCAGGCTGCGAGGTGGAGGCGGCGTTCGCCTTCTTCGCTTTCCGGGCCCTGCCATTCGCCGCCCAGCACCTCCAAAATTGAATTGGTGGCGCGACAGACCCAGAGGGCGCGCGGATTTTTCGAGCCGGCGAAGAGGGTTTTCCGTTCAAGAGTTTGCGGGTTGAGAAGCACCAGGCTTCCCCCCGGTTCTCGCACCACCGCGGTTTGACCGTGTGGACCCAAAGCGCAGAGGGTGCTGTCGGGCTGGAGGCCGGAAATCGTTTTTTGCGCACCGCTGGCAAGCTCCACCAGCAGCAACCGGGAGTGTGTTTCCCCGTCCAGGTAGGCGAGCTTGGTGCCCTCCGGCGAAAACGAGAGGTACGGGGGAAGCAGGAAGAAGAAATCCATCGCTTGCTCCACCGGCAAATGCCGGCGGGTGTTGGTTTCCCGGTCCCACAGGAAGGTGCTCCGCAGCTTGAGCTGGCCAAAGGCCTCACCAGAGCCAAACCAATACCGACCGGTGGGGTCAGGGGTGGTGATGGAAACCCAGCGGAGGTGGTAAGGAGCCCTGGCTTCCAGGTACGTCATGACCCCCAAAAACACGACGGCCAGCGCAATGAGGGAAGGCCAGAGCCCGAGGGTGGCCACTCGGTGCGCCGCGGGAAGGTGGGTTCGGGCCTTCGATAGCGTGAGGAAGCTGGTGAGCAACAGGATGATCGTGGCGGCGCTCAAAACGACCACCGCCACCGGCAACACCGCTTCCATCCCCACGCGATTCTGGATGCGCTGCCAGAGGGTGTACCAGATCCAGCTTGCCAGCGCGGCCCCTACTAGATCGGCGGCCAGCCAAAGGGTGCGGGCCCGGAGCATGAGGGTGAGCACGTGCCCCAGGGCCCACAACGCCACCACCGAAACCGCAAAAAAGAGGTAGCCCCACGGGCTTCGTTGCAACTCCCGCAAAGCCAACCGAAAAGCGGGCAGGGCTCCCACCACACTGGAAAAAAGGACCAAAATCAGGCTTGCACCCCACGCTCCCCACCAGAGGTGCGCCGGGCTCAAGCCCAGGCTTTCCAAGAACCGCTGGTTTTGAAGCGCTTCGGCGGTGGTGAAGCTGCGGGCTCCGGTTAAGGCGGCCAGGAGGGGAGGTAAGGCGACCAGGGAAAGAAGGGCCAAGGCTTGGCGAATGTCTTGCGGTTGCCAAGACCAAAGGGCCGGGCCTAAGAGGCCTAAAAAACCCGCTGCCAACAGGATCGCAAGCCCAAAGCTTGCAGTCCAAAGGTGGTAACGGAAGAAAAAGTACACGCTTGCCATTAACTTGCGCATGTGCCCTCCTTTGGCTCGTGCCACAGGGCAAAAGCCACTTCTCCGAGAGTTGGGGTTCGACCGGAAAGCCCGTGGTCCTCCAGCCAACGCTTCCAGTGATCGGTGGTGACCGGTACAACCCACTGCTCGCCCTCCAACACATCCCGGCGAACCAGGGGTGCTTCGTGCTCCGGGGGCGCAAAACCGCGGGGAACGGTAACCACCTGGTACTGGGTTTTGATGGCCTCCAGCGTTCCCGTCCAGTGGCAGCGGCCCTGATGCAGCAGGATCACGGTATCGGCCAGGCGCTCGGCCAGGTCTAAGTCCTGGGTCGCCAAAAGCACCGTGGCCGGTTGTTCGGCCAAAAAGCCCAAGAGGAGATCCAGAGCCAGGTCCCGGGCCACCACGTCCAGCCCCAGGGTGGGCTCGTCCAAAAGCAGCAACGTTGGGCGAGACGCCAAAACCCAGGCAAGCTGCGCCAGGCTCCGCTGCCCCCGGGAAAGCTGGGAAACCTTCAGGGAAGGGGAAAGCTTCACCTGCTCCAGCAGGCGCTCAAACTCCTTTTCGGCTTCTGGACTTACCTCCCCAACCAGGCTTCTAAAGCGGGCCAGCTGGCTTAGGCTCCAGTCGGACGGGAAGTCGCACGCTTCGGCGCCAAAGGCCACCTCTCGACCCGGCAGGCACTTGCGGGGGCGTCCCAAAAGCTCAATGGTGCCCTGCGCCGGCCGGTAAAAGCCCATCAGACAGCGCAACAGCGTGGTTTTTCCCGCGCCGTTAGGCCCGGCCAGCACTGCGAAGCTTCCCGCGTTGACCGAAAAGCTGATGTCGTTCAGGACTTGCTTTTTCCCAAAGGAAAGGCTGAGGTGCTGCACTTGAATGGCCGGTTCACTCATGGTTCACCTCGGTTTTGGTCGAGCTGGGCCCATTGCTGGGCGAGGGCGTCTTGAGCCTCGCCAAGGCTCGCTCGCAAGGTTCGGGCCTGCACCGCGTAGCCAAAGGCAGCTTTGGCCAGCGCTTGCCGGCGCTGCTGGTCGGACATGCGGGGTGGGTCTGGGGCTACAAAGGTGCCTTCGCCCCGGCGCACCGTGAATACCCCTTCCGCCACCAGGGCCTGCAGGGCCTTGGACACCGTGGCGGGGTTCAGGGTGAGCTGCCGGGCCAGCGCCCGCACCGAGGGGACGGGATCCCCCGGTGCCAAACGTCCGGTGGCCACCAGCTCCCGCAGCCGCTGGGCCAGTTGGCTCCACAGCGGGGTGGGATCCGTGGGGTCCAGGTTCAGGTTCACGTTCACCTCCTACCGTCACGCTGTATTAGTGTAGTAGTACAACATAACCCTTGTCAAGCCCCCCAGCTGTGGACCCCCCGGCTTGTTGGGCCGGCGCTCCCAATGTAGGGCCGGCGCTCCCGCGCCGGCTGAGAAGCTAGGAACTCAAGACCTCGCTCTCTTCGTTTTTTGTTTTGGCCGTTGCCTCCTGGAGCGTGGTGATTGTGTGTCGCTCAGGCATTTACGTGCCGTGGTGTGCCCTGAACGAGGGAGTGATTCGACTTCCCTCCGAATGTACGCACGCCACGGACCCTAGCGGGCCGGTTCAGCGATCCCTTGGTCCCCGGCCGTCAAAGCGGATCCAGGGAATCGCGTTCTAGTTGGCCTTTTCTTTTACCCAGGCCAGGTGGGTGGAGGCCAAACCCACAACGAAAGCCAGCAGGGCCAACGCCACCTGGGCAAAAGGCGCGGAAACCAGATAAGCCAAAAGGAATAGGCTAAAACTTAAAGGCAAGAGCAACAGCGCTACCGGTCGGAAACGCCTTGGCTCTTGCGGTTGTTCCTGCTCCTTTGGCCAGTGCTTGCTGGCCAAAAAAATCCAAACCACAGCGGCAACCAAGCCCACACCTATTCCCACCACACTCAGCCACCACCAGATGCCCCGGGGGCCGTCCAAAATGCGGTTGACCAGCAGGGCCACCAGGGTCACGAGCATGCCGCTCGCGAAGATCAACGAACCACGACGGGATGGACCTTTCAGGGGCTCGCCCAACAACACCGCAATCGCGAGGCCAAAACCGACCAGGGTCGCAAAAATGTTGGAGACGATTTCGAGAGCGCTCATGGTCACCCCCTGGAGAAAGACTTCCATAGCTACGCCCTCAAACGGCCAGCGCTCATAGCGCTTGCGTTACTCTACCAGAAGGAAACGGCGCGGTGGTATGGCCTGCTGCCAGGGCAGTGAAACAGCAAAAAGCCGGGGCGGGTGCCCCGGCTTTTGTGGGCAACACCGGCGGCAAACTTAAGGGAGAAGGGTTCGGTGGATGGTGACCCCTCCCATCCTGGCCGATTGACCCGAAGACTTCAGCAGAACATTTCGGGAGCGGTCGACCCAAAAGGTAAAGCGGTCCTCCCCTTCCCCGCACACCATTTCCAGCTTGGTGGTGGGAACGCTTGTGCTCTCCCAGGCCACGGTTTCCTCACCCAAGATCGTCACCTGGCAGGGCTGCGCCTGCTGGCGCAGGAGGTCGGCCCGAAAGAAGGTCCAGCTTTCCCCACCCTGTTGGGCGAGGGCCACCAGGGTGGGCCCGGTGGCCGGCCCATCGGCCATAACCGGCCCGGAAAGCGCGATTTCAAAAGGCTTGCTCTGCCCCGCCATGGTCATGGTGCCGGTGATCTTTTCCTTTTCAAACTGGGCGGTGAGGGAAAGCGGCCCCTGGTTGACCGAGCGCCGCAGGAGGGTCAGGTCGGCTTTGGAAACTTCCGCGGTGTCGCTGACCTCCCCCTGGGGGAGCTTCAGGGTTTCGGTGACCACCCAGGCGTTGTCCTTTTCTTGCACCGAAATGGCCGACTCCAGGGTCTGGCTTTGGCCCTGGGCTTCCACCCGCAAGCTGTAGCGAAAGGTTCCGGGAACAAGGGTTCCATGCACCGCCGGCTTAGCTTGAACTTGGATCTTCTTGGGCTTTTCCACCTTGCTCACGTCCACGGTAATTTCCGCAAGCCTTTTGGCCACGTCCGGAGGCATATCGGCCTGGTAGCGGCCGCCCAGGTGCTTGGCCAGGAACTTTTCCACCGCCGCGAACATGGCCATCTGGTTAACCGGCCGGGCAAAGCCGTGGCCTTCGTCCTCGGCCAGCAGGTACTCCACCGGGAAGCCCTTATCCCGCAGGGCCACCACAATTTGGTCCGATTCGCTCTTCTTCACCCGGGGATCGTTGGCTCCCTGCACCACCATCAGCGGGGTTTTGATTTTGTCCACGTGGTTGAGCGGCGACTGGCGTTCCAGCTGGGCCTTGCCTTCAGGGGTGGAGGGGTCGCCCATGCGGACGTGGAAAATGACCCGCATGGCCTCCCAATAAGGCGGGATGGACTCCAAAAGCGTGATGAGGTTGGACGGACCCACGATGTCCACTGCCGCCGCGTAAAGGTCGGGCGTGAAGGTGACGCCCGCCAGTGTGGCGTAGCCGCCGTAGGAACCGCCCATGATGCCCACCCGTTTGGGATCGGCAATGCCCTTTTCCACCAGGTATTTCACACCCCAGGTGATGTCGTCCTGCATTTTTTCGCCCCACTGCTTGTTGCCGGCGTTCAAAAACGCCTTGCCGTAGCCGGTGGAGCCGCGGAAGTTGGGCTGCAGCACGGCGTAGCCGCGGTTGGCCAAAAACTGCGCCATGCCGGAGTATCCCCAGAAATCCCGCGCCCAGGGTCCCCCATGGGGCACCACCACCAGCGGCAACTTTTTGGCGGGGATGCCCTTGGGTAGGGTGAGGTACGCAGGGATTTCCAGCCCATCGGAAGAGGGGTAGCGGATGGGTTGCACCGAGGCCAGGTACTTCCGGGGGAGGCGCTCGCGGATGCGGTACTGGAACGTGAGCTTTTTCCTTTCCCGGTCAAAAAGGTAGGTTTCGCCGGGCTCGGTGTCAGCGGTGGCGGTGACCAGCATGAGCTTTTCGTCCCGGGTCATGGAGGAGATGTTGACCACCTTGCCCGGAAGCTTCTTCTGGAGGTACGCGTACATCTCAGCCCAGCTGGGATCGCGGAAGTAAACCCTGGGTTTGTCTTCCAGGTACACGGTGCCCACCAGCTCATCGGTGCGCTCGGAAAAGATCGCCTGGCTCAAATCCACCCGTCCCAGGGGGTCGCTTTCGATCTTTTCCTCCTGCCCGGTGGTCAGGTCTAAAAGCGAAAGCTGGATGAAGTTGACGTTTTCACCGCGGTTGGTGAGCAGGTACACCTTGTTCCCGTCCTTGCTGAAACGCAGGGTGCCGCAGGTTTCCAGCACCGAGCAGCCGTAAACTTTCTTAAACTGTCCGGAGTCAAACGCCAGGATTTCGGTGTCCCCGTTTTCCAAGATGCGCGCCGCCAGGCGCGGTTGGCCCTCCAGGTCAAACTCCCATCCCACGATGCGGTCGGTGTTCTTGTAAACAAGCTCCTTTTCGCCGGTGGCAATGCGCACGCGGTAGAGGTCGTGCCAGGAAGGATCACGATCGTTGAGCCCCACCCAGATGACATCCGGTTGCTTTTTGGGAACGCTGTAAATTATCGTGCGCACGCCTTTGAGGTCGGTGAGGTTGCGGGCTTTGGGTGTGGGTTTTCCCTCCTCCGGTGGGTCCTGGGGGTTTACCGCCCAGACGTTGTAGTTTTCGTCCCCGTCGTTGTCCTTGACGAACAGGATGAAGCGGGAATCCTGGCTCCAGAAGAAACCGGGGATGGGCCTTTTGGTTTCGGCAGTTAAAAGCCGAGCAGCGGAAAAAGGCTCGAAGGTGCCCTTCACCCAAATGTTGCGTGTGTCGTTCCAGGGCTTCAAGAAGGCAATGAACTTGCCGTCCGGGGAAATTTGCGCCCCGGCAATTTCCGGGTTGCCAAAGAAAAGCTCCCGGTCCAGAAGCGGCGGCAATTTGGCCTCCGCAGGCGGGGGCAAGAAAAGCCCGGCAATGACAGCGGAAAGCAAGAAAACCAAAAACCTTTGGGATTTCATGGTGCTGGCCTCCTTCCTCCGTTGAGCTTCATACGTCCGTTTCGCCCCCAAGGTTCCCACACCGTGGAGGGCTTGACAACGCTAGCGTGATGATATCATACTGAAAGCGGAGGTGAGCTATGGTTCCTATCAACGAAAAGAAGGCGTTTTCCATGAGTGGCTTTCCCGTGCTTTTGGCGCTTTTGGGCCTTTCCCTGTGGAGCTTCTGGCTGCTTTACCGCTTCTTCGCCAGCGTGGCGGCGGCCGAAAGGAGCTCTGAGGCTAGCGTGGCCTGGGGCTTCCTGTGGCCCGCCCTGGGGATCTTGCTCGTGGTCTTTGGGCTGTTGCTGCCGGGGCTTTTTGTGGTCAAGCCCAACGAAGCGCGCGTTCTGGTGTTTCTTGGCCGCTACATTGGCTCGGTGCGGGAAGCGGGCTTCCACTGGGCCAACCCCTTTGCGGTACGGCCGCAGGTTTCCCTGAAGGTGCGCAACTTCAACTCCGAAAAGCTCAAGGTGAACGATGCCCACGGCAACCCCATTGAAATTGCCGCGGTGGTGGTGTGGAAGGTGGTGGACTCGGCCAAGGCGCTTTTTGACGTGGACAACTACGAGGCATTTGTGGCCATCCAATCGGAAACCGCCATCAGGGCTTTGGCCAGCCGTTTCCCTTACGATGCTCCGGAAGGGGAACCCTCCCTGCGGGGGGAGCCAGAAACCATTGCCCACGATTTGCGTGCGGAGCTGCAGGAGAGGCTGAAGGTGGCGGGGGTGGAGGTCATGGAGGCGCGCCTGACCCATCTGGCTTACGCCCCGGAAATTGCCCAGGCCATGCTGCGCCGCCAGCAAGCGCAAGCCATCATTGCCGCGCGGCAGAAGATCGTGGAGGGCGCGGTGGGCATGGTGGCCATGGCCCTGGAGCAGCTGGCCGAGCAAGGGGTGGTGAGCCTGGACGAGGAACGCAAGGCGGCCATGGTGAACAACCTGCTGGTGGCCCTGGTTTCCGAAAGCGAAGCGCAACCGGTGCTGAACACCGGCAGCCTCTACCAGTAAGCGCCGGCCGGCGCCATGGCGGAAAAGAAGAAGTTCCTGTTGCGGTTGGATCCCGAGCTCTACGCGGTGCTGGAGCGGTGGGCCGCCGACGAACTGCGGAGCATCAACGCGCAAATCGAGTTCTTGCTCCGCGAGGCCGCCCGCCGCTCCGGCCGCCTCAAAGCGGAAGTTTCAAGAAAGGAACAAAAGTAACGTTTTTCCAGGAACAAGAGCTTTTGTGCTGTTCCGAGAGCACCCAGGAGCTTATGGCGGCGGTGGACCGAGCTCGAAGTTGCAGGGGTACGCAGCCTCGAGGCAAAGGGGATCAGCCTCGATAAGGGTCGGGTCGCCGCTTTTGTTGTCAACCACCGACGCGTAAACCCACGCCTGAGGGGTGACCTCCACCGCCGCGGTCACGTACCCCGCCCCGGCCAGGCCTTGGCTTGCCAAAAGGCCGTTTAGTTGCGACCAACCTGGAGGTAGGTCCAAGGACAACGCTCGCCCCGCAACATTGCCGGCTTGGTCAAAAAAGGTCACCTTTGCCTTGGGAGTGATGATTTGGGCGTATTGCGGGTCAACGAAGAAACCTAGGTTTGTCCGGAAGTTGTCGTTGTGAACGAGACCTGGCAAAGCCACGGCTTGTGTGGTAAGGGTCGGGTGGGAGGGGATTTCTTGCCCCAGAGTCCCGGCGGGGGCGAGGTTGTATAAACGCACCGCCACGTAGCTTTCCCGGGGCTCAAACGTCAAGAATCCAGAGACCCTGTCATTTTCGGAATAGCCAAAAAGCGTGGAGAGGACGTTTTCGTAATGGACTAATGTGCCAGAAGGCCCTGAAATGTCAACGAGTTTCGGCTCTGCTTCGCCCAGGGGATAAAAGGCAGCCCGCAACGAGGTAAAGGCCCCAAATGGGTTATGAAGCAGTACCGCCAATTCCGTGCGCCATTGCGAACCTAAGTCCCCCGGGGTTTGGGCAACCACCGGTACCACGCCTTGCGACCAGTCGGTGGGGAGGGCAAGGGTAGTGGGGTCGCCGGTGCGCCGGTCCACGATGGAAACGTAAGCTTGGCATGAAGAGCCTTGTTCCGCCCATAGGAAGGCGTAGCCCAGCAGGGGGCTATCGGTTCCTGAGCCCAACACTTGGTTGAACTGTGTCCAGCCCAGTGGGGGCAGGTTCACGTCGTATCCGCCCACTGGTGTTCCGCGCTGGTCGTAAATCTGCAGCCGCCCGCGGCAGCCATATACTCTGGAATCGCTGAAAACCCCAACGTTGCTCCGGAACCGCTCACCGCCTTTAAGGAACGGCAACACGATCCTGGCCGTGTTGCTTGCGGAAACATGGCTGAGTTCAGCCAAAAGGAAGGATTGCCCGTAGGTTCCCTTGGGGGTGTCGTTGACCACCTGAGCCGTTGCCGTGAGTTTCCCTTCGGAAGCAAGAAGCACGCTGGCGCTTGCGCTTTCCTCTGGGACAAGGGCGAAAGCTTGCACCAAGAGATCGTCAAAGCGCAGGAGGCCCTTTGGGGGAACGGTAAACCTCCGCTCAATGCCTTTTTGCAGCCAACGGAGGGTGAGGGCTTGGGAGTGGCGGTAACCGTTGAACACCGAAAGCACGGTGCGCCAGCGGCTATTGTCCAAGCCCGGCTGGTGAAGAGCTACGGGCAGAAACCGGAGGTGCTGCGGGGGTGGCCAGATCACGGTTACGGAAACGTCAGAGCTTCGAAGTACCTGGCCCAAGTTATTCCGCGCCTCACACCACAGGCGGGCTGAACCTGGCTTGAGGGCCTCCAGGGTGTAGGGCCCAGCGCGGTTGGGACCGCGCACCTTCGTCTTATCCGGAACCTGAAAAACGCCCGCCGGGTCAGCAAAACACTCGATGGAGTATTCCTCATTAAACGGCACGTAGTTCACCGAAACCGTGGCCCGGGTAATTTCTCCGGGGTAGTAAGGACCCCAGGAGCCCATGTCCAGCACCACTTGAGGTGGATGCCGCAGCTCAATTTGCGTTTTTGCGCAGCAGCCGGAAATTGGAACCGGCAAGCAGGCAGAGATGAAGTTTACCCCGTGGAAAAGCTGCACCGCTACTTTGCCTTCCGTGGCACCCGTGGGGAGCTGAACCTCCCGGGGTAGGCCTCCTTGCGAGGCGTTGCTCACAGAAATCGTCAGCGGGTCTGGCCACGGGCGGTCCAGGCGGAACGTAAGCTCGAGCTCCACAGGGATGTCATTCACGATTTCTCGAGGGTGGGAAGCCCAGCTTATCCTAGGAACCGGAGGCTCGCCCCGGTGGACGGCCAAAACTAGGTTTCCGCCGTTGCCTTGGCCGCAGGGGGGGTAGCAAGGCGGGTCGTTGGCTCCCGGAATGGGGAAGGGATCGGGCAACAGCTCGGCGGTTCCCGCGAGGTAAACGGTATCGTCGGGGCCCAGAGCCATGCCCAACGCGGAAAAGTGTTGGGGTCCGGAGTACGTGCCCTCCAGGAGTTGGCCGTTCCAAGGGTTAAACCAGGTCACAAAAGAGGTGCTCAAAAGGACCGCCTCATGGCAGCGGTAGGTTTTAGGAAACTCAAGCCCTCCAATGGCGGTGTTCCCTACCACCGCCAGCGTTCCGCTGCTGTCCATTGCCGAGCCTACAACCTCCAGGAGCTGGAAGTAAGGGTAGCTTGGCAGATTCGCCACCGGCGTAAAGGTCACCTGCTCCCACTCTTCAACGTCAAAACGCAGCCTCGCGAGGAACATGCCGACCACGATGCCGTTGGCCGCCACCACTGGGTTTTTTTGCGGAAACTCAGATCCGTAAGACACGCCCACAAGCGAGGCGGTATTTTCATCCAAAGCCACAAGGCCGCCCAGGTCTGTTTCGTGATTTGACGCGAGAAAAGCGCCGGCTTGAAAACGCCCTTCCGAAGAGAATCGGGCAAGGTATACACGCGTCCGGGTTGAATCGTAGGAGGCCGGTGGTGGAATGGTGGCTGGGAGCTCGCGAGAATACGTGCTGCCGGCCAGCAGCACCCGATCCATCGGGTCCAACGCGATCCGTGGCTTGCTTTTTTCCTCTTGTTGCCCGCCCAGGTAGGTGCACCACCGCACCAGGGTCGCTTGGGGAGCCAAACGGGCCACAAACCAATCGAAGCCACCGGCGGGAAGGGATTGGTGACTGCCTCCGGTTACCGGCAGACCACCACCGGCAACCCGGCCTGCCAAGAAGAGATCACCTGATTTGCCAACGGCAAGGTTTTCCACTGAAATGGTGGCATAACGGGGAACGAATTTTGGGTCGGCAAAGAACGAGGAAAAAGCCAAGGAACCATCGCGAGCCGCGTGGCCAGCGACAAAGCCTACCGAGGCTCCGAAGTTATTTTTGGAAAAAGCGTCAGCAGTGATGGGGAAATCCGGGGAAACCGTTCTGCCCACCGTGTACACAGTACCATTGGGGCCAACGGCAAGCTTTGTGGGTTCGTCGGTCCAGCTTCCCCCGAAAATCTTTAACCACAGCAGCCGCGAGCGGTCGGGGGCAATAGCAGCCAAAAGTAGATTGGGGTCCGACGATGAGGTAGGGTCCTCAAGGGAAAAGCCGAAAACCTGCCCCAGGATGAAGATCGCCCCATCATTCCCCACCGCCACATCCACGAACGGGCCTCCCTTTCCCCAGTAGCTTCCCCACACCACCGTGGGATCGAGATGTACAGGGCCTTCGGGAAGATTAGCGGGGAGCTCGAAGTGGAAGGAGGCTGTCCTCTCGCGGTAGCTCACCGTTATCGCACGGGTGGGCAATTCAGGTCGGATTAGGGTGGCTAGCCGCTGGATCGTGGCACGAAAAGAGGGCTTCGGAGAAGGCGAAGAGCTGTGGTCGGGTGTCACTTCCCGCTTGATAGAAAACCCCGCCAGAGCCTCCGGAGAAGGGGCCAGGACGTCAAACTCCAGGTCTCCATGCCGCGGGTAAAACTCAACCGTAACACCGTGGGCAAGGCCTTCGTAGCGCAGACGGGAAAAGGTCGGAATTTTGTTTCTCCACCGGTGCGGTTGCCCTACTTGCCAAGAGGGGCTGCTCCCTTTTGGCTCGAGTGGCACGAGACGGCAGACAGGTGAACAGGGCAACGAAAAGGATTCCTTGTTCCCATCGGAAAAGAAAACCGCGAAACCGGAGTCTTCAAACGCCACAAAGACACGACCTGCAAGGTATGCAAGGCGAACGTTTGGGGGAAATTGGCCGTCGTTTTTCACAAAGCCGATTTGATCCCAAAGGTCCTCAAGTCCCCAGGGAAGGGCATGCGACGGTGGGGGCACACTTGGGCCCCGCAGAGCCATGAGCAGGAAGATGCAAATACTTGCTCGCAGTTTCATGGCCGCTCCCTCCACATGGGTAGGGTGGTTGGGTCGTTGGTGCGGTTATCCACCATCGAGGCATAAGCCCAAACGTAGGTTTCTGGTGTGAGGGTTTCGACCACTGCGTAGCCGGAGGTCTCGCCCAAGGGCGAAAGAACTTCGTTTACTTGTTCCCTTTGCCAGGGACCCAAGCGGAACAAGCGGCTCCCCACCTCTTGACCGGAGCTGTTAAAAATGCGGACTCTAGCTTCCAGCCCGTCGCTGCTCACGTTCACCAAGCCCAGGTTGGTGCGAAAATTCTGATCTTGCACCAAGACGGGCAGTACTCCCCGCTCTCCAAAGCCCACACCGCTTCCCATGCGCGAGGGAAGCACCGTAAACTCCTGACCGTAGCTGCCCTGCGCTGATTCGGTGTAAACCCGCGCCATAGCCCAGGAACTGGTGTAAGGGTCGGCAAGCAAAAGAACCCCTGAAACTGAGGCATCGGATGGATAGCCGAAAACGCTCACCAGCACGTCCCGGAGCACGGCGGTGACGTCGCCAGTGATCGTAATGGTTCTTTCCCTGGTTTCGTCTTTACCCATGAACACCAATCTTCTTGTTGTGGGCGCGCCGGGAATCGTACCTGGAAGAATCACGTCGGTTCGCCAAAAGCTGCCATGGAGCCCGGGCGCGTGTATAACCACCGGCAGGACTTCCCCGGTTCCGGCGAGGGGCGGTACAAAAGTGGGGTCGCCGCTCTGTGGGTCCACCCAGGATGCAAAGCACCACTCGTTACTTTGTGCATCAAGCTCGTCGAACTGGGGTTCTAGGGATTCGATCTGGGCCAAAAGCAGCGTCTCCCCCTGGCAGGTGCGGAAAACATCGGGAAGAAGGCGGAAGCTTCGGGGTGAGACCGAAAGCATTTGCGGCACATGGGGGCAGCCGTAGATGCCCCTTACGTCGAAAGGGGATGAGAGCTTGGCCCGGACACTCTCCCATCGTCGCGAAAAGCAACCAGCATTGGTCCGGAAGTTTCTTGCTAGCTCAGGGACCAGAGAGCGGCCGGTTTGCCAAAAATCCCCAGGGGTGAGGACCGGGATGCCCTGCCCGAAAGTTCCGCTGGGCGTCGCATTGTAGGTTCGGGAAGCTAACGCCAAAGGTTGGTCGGCGAGGATCCACAGGCTTCCCGCAGTGTTGGCGTTCGGCGGCACGGAGAACACAGTCTCTAGAAGGTTCGGGGCGGCATGAAGACGCTTGGCCTCAATCGCTAGGCTGGCACGGGCTTCCATCCCGTCGTTGCTGTGGTAGGTAAGCTCCAGGTTTGCCCGAGAGGAAGCTAGATTGACACACCACAGATCCGTCCGCCACAACGTGTTGTTTGCCCCGGGATTGTGCGCTACCACCGGCACAACGTATTGAAAACGAAAGCCCATCGTTCGGGCTTCAAGGGTGGCAAGGGCTTCGTTGTTGGCTGGGTTGGGGTCGTCCGCACCGTGAGCAACGTAAAAAGATAGGTGCGTAGGGTTTTGAAAAACAGGCCCGAAGCGTAGTGTCACCGTTTGTTCCTGTCCGGGGGCCAGGCTACCCCAAACGCAAGCTCGTTGGTGCTGCCAGCAAGAAGGCTCGCCCGAAGCGGACATCTCGGGGGGACCAAACTCTGGATACCATCCCCAGGAAACAACCGGTACAGGCGCGGGAGAGGGTCCCAGGTTCTTGATATGCGCCACCACGATGCGCTCGCTGGGAGTTTCTTGTTTCTCCAGAGTAACCTCTAGGTCCGCGGACAAGGCTTGTGTTGGAGCCGGCGTGGTCACGTTGTCCGCTGGGTTGGGATCGGGCAGATTTGAAGACACCGAGTAAACGTCTTCGGGGAAGTAACGGGTGAAAAGCCAGTACTTGGTTTGCCCGGGAAGTAGCGTCCCGATGTAGCAGTCAGGGCAGTAGTCGCGTACCCGGTAAAAGCTAGTGGAAAACAGCATGACGCCGGAAGCGGGGTTGGGTCCATGGTTGGTAATGCTGGCCACGGGACCACGGCTCGTTTGCTGCACGGAAAGCCTGAGGTCGCTTTCTTGCTCGCCGGGGCGCACGTGCCAGTGTGCAGAGCGCGTCAGCATCGTCCAGCCGCCATCGCTCGTGGGGAAGAAGAGCCGTCGGCCGAGCGTTCCCCCGGTGCCAAAAAGGTAGTAGCCGTGTTCGTTGAGAACCGGGGTGGCACTTACACTTAAAACCCCTAGATCGGGCGAGATTTCCAAAAGGCGATCGTAGGACTGTCGCGGGTAAGCGCGGAGGGGGCGCAACAAAGGGATTGGTTTTTCCGACGACAAGAAGAGCCAAAACCGCCCATCGTTTCCGTCACAGAGGTATTGAACGGCATCGGCACCTTCACCACCCACAAGGCTGGAAAAAAGCAGGTCGCCTTCAGGGGAAAAGGCTGCGACAAAGCCCTCACTCGCCCCCAAGATTTGAGAACGAAACGGGTTTTTGAGAGGAAACCGGGTGGAGTTCGTTTCACCGCCAATCCAAATGGTTTGCGATCGTGATATGTGAAGGGCGTAAGCATAATCACGATCTTCGCCACCCAGGTAGGTGGCAAAGTGAAGATACTGAAAATCGGCACTGAGCCGGTACAGGAAGGCCTCTCGGCCTTCGGGCTTGTTATCAACCGCTCGCACTAACGGTAAGTTGGGAGAAGAGGAAGACCCAGCAATTACTAGGCTTCCGTCCGCCAAAAACTCAAATTGGGTGGGTTCCTGCCAAACGTAGGTAGCTTTCGTCAACCTCCCCCCGACGGGATCCAGCAGGGCAATGTAGTTGTCAACGCAAGTATTGAGGGGGCGGAAACGTTCGCAATCTGGTCGGAAAACTCCGGCAGTGGTCGGCAAACCCGGTGATTGGGAATGCAAAGCCACAAGAAACTGATTGTCCGGGGAGGCAGCTAAGTCTACGAGGTCTTCGTCAAGATCTTTGCCCAGAAAAGTTGCCAACACAAAGTCGTCCACCTGGGGTGTAAATGCAGCGAAATAAACATCGCGGCCGCCCCCGGGTTTCGCTTGTAAAGGGTGACGCAAAGGCAGGTTGCTGCAGTTGGTGCAGGTCGTTGCCAAGGCGATCAGTCCCGACTGGGTTACCGCAATACGAGTCATATACGGCCACACGTCCAAGGGAAAAACCATGCGCCGCTGGATTTTTCCGGTGATAGCATCCGACTCAAGAACCACCTGAGTGCGCCCAGGAGAAGCGGGATCCATCAATACGAAAAGGCGATCGCCCGGTCCCAAGACGGCGTCGGTGGCCTCAAGCCCCCAGGTCACACTGAAAACCTCCGGGTCAATCACAGCCTCCTGGTCCGTGGGCCACTGGTCGGCCGAAAAACACACGCGGTTCCCCTCAACTTTGTAGGAGACTTCTAGGGGTATGGGGCCCTGGGGTCCGACCCGCCATGACTTGGGAGGGGTATGGACTAGCTCGCCTTTTGAAGTTACCACGTGCAGGCCGCCCTTATCCGACCAAAGGCGCGAGGCGCCGATGACTTCGAGGCCCACTTGGCTCGGGTCCGCCCCTTTGGCCAGAATGAGGTCGTAGGCCAGGTGACCGTTGCGAATGTAAAACACCGCGTCAATTCCCGGGTACAAGCCGGTGAGCCGCACCCGGTTGTAGGATTGGACGTTGTGAATCCATTCGTGGGGATTGGCCGAAAGGATATACGAAGTGGGAAAACCGAGGGGGGTTTCGCCGATAGCTTTACCCCTGCCGGCGTTTACAAAACGAAATTGGATAGGCTGTTCCAGGGTGAGCGGTTGCAGGGGTGTTTTCTGGGTGCGGAGAAGGGAAGCCTCGGAAAAGAAAACATCAAAGCCGTTTTCGTGAATCACGAGCTGATGTTCTTTCCCTAGGAGGTATAATTCTCCCGTTGTGAACTGTCCAACGTTTTGCTCAAAAAAAGCAGTAGGAACCTCTGCCGGCGTTCCCTTCTTCGGTTGAAATAAGGCGAGGATTACAGCAAACCCTAGGACCGTCTTGCCCATGCTAACCCCCATGGTCAGCACATGATAGCTAGCACGACGCGGGGGTCAAGGGCCCTAGTGGCAATTGCTAACCGATTTACGCAAGGGGGATGAGCCACAAAGAAAGCCAGCCTACACGGCTTTTTGAACCCCAGGGTGGTTCCTTTGGGAATCGTTAATTAATCGGCTGCTGTCAAGGCTTTTTTGGCCTGTTTCCACGTTTTGGATGATGTTCAGCCGCTTCTTAGATGCGACAAAGCCCGTTATCGCCCGAGATGACGGGCCCAGACGCCTCTGGGACGGCTATAAGCGGCTTTTTCCGCTCACATGTTCCGGCGGTACTGGCCGCCTACTTCGAACAGGGCGTGGGTGATCTGGCCCAAGGAGCAGGAGCAAACGGTTTCCAAAAGCTCGGCGAAGAGGTTTTTCCCGGTGCGAGCGGCGTGCTGGAGGCGGGCCAGGGCGTAGGCCGAGGGGCGCTGCCAGGGGGGCAGGGCGTCCAGCTCGGGATTGGGTACCGGCCCGTTTTGGTGCTGCGCCCACAGCTCGGAAAACGCGTGCCGGGCCTGGAAGTCCCGCAGGTGCGAAAGGCGCGCATCTTTTTCTTCCTTGCTGGCGCGGGTGAGCTGGGGGGCTTCCAGCTCGTTTTCGCTGCGCCTGGGGTTTTCAAAGAAGTTGACACCCACGATGGGCAGCTCCCCGGAGTGCTTGAGGCGCTCGTAGTGCAGCGATTCTTCCTGAATTTTGGCCCGCTGGTAGCCGGTTTCCATGGCCCCTAAAACCCCACCGCGCTCGGCCAGCCGCTCAAACTCGGCCAGCACCGCTTCCTCGACCTTATCGGTGAGCCACTGGATGAAGTACGAGCCCTGCCACGGGTTTTCGTTTTTCAAAAGCCCAAACTCCAGCGTGGAAATGAGCTGAATGGCGAGAGCCCTCCGCACCGATTCTTCGGTGGGGGTGGTGATGGCTTCGTCGTAGGCGTTGGTGTGGAGGGAGTTGCAGTTGTCGGCCAGGGCCAACAGCGCTTGCAGGGTGGTGCGGATGTCGTTGAAGGCAATTTCCTTGGCGTGGAGGGAACGGCCGGAGGTTTGGATGTGGTACTTGAGCTTTTGGCTGCGCTCGTTGGCCCCGTAGCGCTCGCGCATGGCGGTGGCCCAAATGCGCCGGGCCACCCGGCCAATGACCGTGTACTCCGGGTCCATGCCGTTGGAGAAGAAAAACGAGAGGTTGGGGGCAAACTCGTCCACCGCCAGCCCGCGGGCCAGGTAGTACTCCACGTAGGTAAAGCCGTTGGCCAACGTAAAGGCCAGCTGGGTGATGGGGTTAGCGCCGGCTTCGGCAATGTGATAGCCGGAAATAGAAACCGAGTAGAAGTTGCGCACGCGGTTTTCCACGAACCAGCTTTGGATGTCGCCCATGAGGCGCAGGGCAAACTCGGTGGAAAAAATGCAGGTGTTTTGCGCCTGGTCTTCCTTGAGGATATCGGCTTGCACCGTACCCCGCACCACCTGCACCGCACAGCGCAGGGCGTCTTCCCACTCACCGGGCTTCAGGAGCTGGGCAATTTCGTCCCAGCCCTTACCGTCCACGTAGGGTTGCAGGGCGTCTTCCGGGTTGCCCCGGAGACGTCCGTCGGCAATGAGCCGACGCTTGGCTTCCTGGCGCCCGGCCACGTTGAAGAAAAAGGCCAGCATCATGGGTGCCGGCCCGTTGATGGTCATGGAAACGGAGGTGTTGGGGGCGCAGAGGTCAAAGCCCGCGTAGAGCTTTTCCATGTCCTCCACGGTGCAAATGGAAACCCCGGATTCGCCGATTTTTCCGTAAACATCGGGCTCTAGAGCTGGATCTTCGCCGTAAAGCGTTACCGAATCAAAGGCGGTGGAGAGGCGAGCAAAGGGCTGGCCGGCCCGCAGGAAATGGAAGCGCTTGTTGGTGCGCTCCGGTCCCCCTTCGCCGGCAAACATGCGGGTGGGCAGCTCCTCCTGGCGCTTGAAGGGGAAAACACCGGCGGTGTAGGGGTAAGCGCCGGGGACGTTTTCCCGCAGGATAAAGCGCAGGATTTCCCCCCAATCCTCGCTTTGCGGGAGCACCACCTTGGGGATGTGGGTGCCGGCCAGGGAAACCGAAGAAAGCGCCACCGTGACCTCGCGATCCCGCACCTTGTAGGTGAAGGTATCCCCCTGGTAGTCCTGCTGCAGCTTGGGCCAGGTGGCAAGGGCCGTGCGGCTTTCGGGGGTCAGCTCATGGGCCAGGCGGCGGATTTCCGCATCGAGATCGGCAAGCGCCGGCTCGGGTGGCATGGTCCCCGCGGTGATGGCCTCAAAGAGCTGCCAGAGATCGGCAAAGCTGCCATCGCCGGGGAAAGCCGAAAGCAGCGCCCGGGCTCCCACCAGCTGGTAGAGCTTGCGGGCCACCGCCACCTGCTGTTCCGCCCGTTCCCGGGCTTTTCGACAGGTCTGGGCAATTTCCCGCAAATAGCCGGTGCGCTCGGGGGGAATGATGGGGTGCCGCTGGGGGAGCCCCGCCGGTTGGGCGTGGGTTTGCTCCACATGGAACGCCTGACCGAAGCGGGATTCCAGCTCCCCGAGCAGCCGCTGATACAGCGCGTTTACCCCAAAGTCGTGGAACTGGTGGGCGCAGGTGCCAAACACCGGGATTTGTTCGTCGTCCATCTGAAATTCCGAGTGAGCCCGGCGCCACTGCTTTTTCACTTCCCGCAAGGCGTCCAGAGCCCCCGGCCGGTCGAACTTGTTAATGGCCACCAGGTGCGCAAAGTCCAGCATTTCGATTTTTTCCAGCTGCAACGAGGCGCCGTATTCGGGGGTCATGGCGTAAATGGCCACATCGGCGATGTCGGCAATTTCGCTATCGGCTTGCCCGGCACCCGCCGATTCCACGAAGATCAAATCAAAGCCCGCAGCCTTGAGCACCTGGATGGCCCCCTCCACCGCCTGGGACAAGCTGCGGTGGGCTTGCCGGGTGGCCAAAGAGCGCATGTACACCCGGTCGCTGGCCAAGGAGTTCATGCGGATGCGATCGGCGAGCAGCGCCCCTCCGGTTCGACGCTTGGTGGGGTCCACGGCAATGATGGCCACCTGCAGCTGGGGAAAATCCAGCAGGAACCGGCGCACCAGCTCGTCGGTGAGGGACGACTTGCCCGCACCCCCCACGCCGGTAATCCCCACCACCGGTGCCTGCTTGGTGGGCTTAGGCAGCTCCGGCATCTTCCCCGATTCCACCTGGGAAATGGCGCGGGCCAGCTTCTGCCAGTGGCGGGGGGTGAGGTCGGGGGGCTGGCCGTTGGGAAGCTGGGTGACGTCGAAATCGCAAGCCTCCAGCATCAGGCTGATCATGCCGTCCAATCCCAGCTTGCGGCCGTCATCCGGGGAGAAGATCTTGGCGACGCCGTACGCTTCGAGCTTTTTGATTTCCTCCGGCACGATCACGCCGCCGCCGCCGCCAAAGACCCGAATGTGGGAGGCGCCGCGCTCCCGCAACAGGTCCACCATGTAGGTGAAGAACTCCATGTGCCCGCCCTGGTAGGAGGAAACCGCTATCCCTTGCGCATCCTCCTGGATGGCTGCGTCCACGATTTCCCTCACCGAGCGGTTGTGCCCTAAGTGGATGACCTCGGCGCCGTGGGCCTGGAGGAGGCGACGGATGATGTTGATGGCGGCGTCGTGGCCGTCAAAGAGGGAAGCAGCGGTGACAAACCGAACCTTGTTTTTGGGCACGTACCCTTGCGCCATAACCCACCTTCCGGCGGCATTGTACCGCTGGGGCTATTGGCGGAGATGGGAGATGGTGGCTTCCAGCTTATCCACCCGCTCTTGGAGCTCCTGGGCGCGGGCTTCAGCCTGGGTTTGGAAGCGGGTGAGCTCGTGGCGCAGGCGCTCCAGCTCCGCTTTGAGCTCTCGAACCTCGCCTTCCAGCTGGTCCAGGCGCTGTTCCAGCTGGTCCAAGCGCTGTTCCATCTGGTCCAGTCGTTGCTCGACTCGGCCCAAACGCTGTTCCAGGGCGGTCACGCGGGATTCCAGGGCAGCCACCCTCACTTCCAGGAGGGTCAGCCGCTCCTCGATGCGGTCCAGGCGGGCTTCAATGCGGTCCAGCCGCTGGGTGTTCTGCAGGACGCCCTCGGCCACCAGCTTGACCTGGTCCAGGATGTGCTCCATGACCACGTCGAAGTGGCGCTTGATTTCTTCCAGCTCGTTGCGGGTCATGACGGCTCTCCGTGCGCCGATGATAGCCGAAGGGCTTTCTACAGCCAAACACCGGGGGGTGGGGCGGGGAGTTCAGCAGCTGCGGCAAAAACCCGCTCCGGGTCGCCCGCCAGCCAAAAGACTTTGTTTTCGCTCCGCCAAAACAGGTGATGCCCACCGGGGCCTACCGTTAGAAACCTCTGGGGCTCGTCCCGTTGGGGGCGAGGGGGAGAAAAGGAAGGACTTTGGGCCATGGCTTGGGTCATGGCTTCCAGGGCGGCTTTGGCTTCGGCCGGCGACTTAAAGAGGGCAAGGTAAAGGGTTAAGCGGCCGTGGCCGTACTCCGCCACCACCGCGCTGGGAGGTTGAAACCGCCCCTGGTGCATCTGGCGCAAAAGCGCCACGGCTGACCGTCCGGTGAGCAGCTTGCTACGCGAAAGCCCGGCCAAATGGCGGGGCACCAGCGGCTGGCCGCACGCCAGAAGGGCCAGCAGGAGCGCGCAAATTCGGAAAAGCCTAGCCCCCAAGGCCCAGCTCCCGGGCAATTCCCGCCATGGCGTCGCGCACAAAGGCAATGTGGTCGGGAAGGGGCATGCCGATTTCTTCAGCTCCCTGCACGATTTCTTCCCGGTTCACCGAGCGGGCAAACGCCTTTTCCTTCATGCGCTTGAGCACCGACTCCACGGGCAGGGCGGCAATGTTCTTATCGGGTCTTACCAGCGTGCAGGCCACCAGGAAACCGGTGAGCTCGTCCACGGCAAACAGGCACTTGGCCATGTTGGTGTCGCGGGGCACGCCGGTGTAGGAGGCGTGGCCTTCAATGGCCCGTACCCAGGCTTCGGGCCAGCCTTGCTCCCGCAGCACTTTGGCGCCTACCCACACGTGCTCCTCGCGGGTGGGGTGCTTTTCGTAGTCAAAGTCGTGGAGCAGACCAACAATGCCGTAAGCCTCTTCGTCTTCCCCCAACCTGCGGGCGTGGGCGCGCATGGCCGCTTCCACCGCTAAGCAATGTTTCCGCAGGTTTTCGGAGCTCACCCACGAACAGAGGAGTTCCCAAGCTTTCTGCCGATCGTACGCCATGCCCTAAGCTTAGCGCAGTTGCCGCTAGCCCACCACGTAGTGGCAGCCCACGGAAGTGGGGTTACGGCGGGCCGCTTCGGCAATGAGCCCGGCCGCCAGACACCCGTGAAAGAGGTCCACGAGCTGAGCGGAGATGGGCGTGGTGCGGTAAAACTGGGTCAAGCGCACCAGCTGGTGGCGCAAATCGGCCACCGCCCGCTCCATGCGTTCCCTGGTGCGAACGATCCCCACGTAGTTCCACATGGTGTGGCGGATGGCCGACCAGTCCTGGGCAATAAGCGCCGGGTCTTCGTTGGAAGGACCGACCACCGGCTCCCAGTCGGGGATGGCGCCCTTCAGATCGGCGGCTAACGCGTGTTCTTTTGCTTGGTGGGCGGCGTGGCGGCCGGCGGCTAAACCAAAGGTCAGCCCCTCCAGGAGCGAGGTGGAGGCCAGGCGGTTAGCGCCGTGAACACCGGTACAGGCCACCTCCCCGGCCACGTAAAGCCCCGGGAGGGTGGTGCGTCCGGCCAAATCCGAAACCACCCCGCCGCAGGTGTAGTGAGCCCCGGGCACCACGGGGATGCGTTGGGTGGTCATGTCAATGCCGTAACGGGCGCAAATCTCGGCCACCGTGGGGAAGCGTTGGGCCAGCTCTTTGCCTTTGCCACCCAGGTCCAAAAACACGCACTCCGCCCCGGTGCGGTGGAGCTCGTCCACAATGGCCCGGGCTACCACGTCCCGGGGAGCCAGCTCGCCTTTAGGGTGGTAGCGCTTTAAAAACCGCTCACCGGCTTCGTTCACGAGCTTGGCTCCGGCACCCCGCAACGCCTCAGTAATGAGGAAGCGCGGTGCCCCGGGGACGTAGAGGCACGTGGGGTGGAACTGGATGAACTCCAAGTTCAAAAGCCGGACCCCGGCCCGGGAAGCCATGGCCAAGCCGGAACCGATGGAGCCGGGGTGGTTGGAGGTGTGGATGTAAAGGGCGCCGGCACCGCCGGTGGCAAGCACCGTGGCATCGGCAAACACCGTGCACACGCGGCTGGTACCCACCTCCAGCACGTAAGCGCCCAGGCAGCGGTTTTCCAGGGAATAGCGATCCACCGTGCGGCGGGAGTGGTGGTGGGTGGTGAGCAAGTCCACCGCTTGGTAGCCGGAAAGCAAGGTGATGTTGGGGTTTTTGCGCACGGCCTTGAGCAACCCCTCCTGAATGGCCGAGCCGGTGCGGTCGGCGGCGTGGAGGATGCGCGGCACCGAGTGGGCAGCTTCCAACGCCAAATCCAGGCTGCCGTCGGGGCGGCGGTCAAAGGGGATGCGCAGCCGCTTTAAAAGCCACTCGTCTACCGCCTTGGGGCCTTCGGTGGCCAGGAACGCTGCCGCTTCCGGCAAACCGTAGCCGGCACCGGCGGCCAAGATGTCGGCGGCCAAAAGCTCGGGGGAGTCCTTTTCCCCGCGGTAAACGATGCCCCCCTGGGCGCGGGCGGTGTTGGTTTGGGAAGGATCGGCAGCCCGGGAGAGCACCACCACCTGGGCGCCCTGCTCGGCAGCCGCCAGCGCTGCCGCCAGACCGGCCACGCCGCTGCCCAGCACCAGCACCTGGGTGTGGTGGCGATCCTCAAGCTTCATGCCACCACCTCCATGGAGCAGTCCAAAGCGGGGGCAGAATGGGTGATGGCCCCCACCGACACGAAGTCCACGCCGGTGAGCGCCACAGCCCGCACGTTTTCCAGGTGCACCCCTCCCGAAGCCTCAAGGACGGCTTTGCCTTTGGCCTTTGCCACGGCTTGCCGCAAGGTGGGGAGGTCCATGTTGTCCAAAAGCAAATGGGGAACGTGGCACGCTAAGGCCTCGTCCACCTGCTCCAGGCTGGCGCACTCCACGATGAGCGGCACCTTTTCCCCCCAGACTTCCCGCACCCGCGCCACCGCTTGGGTGATGGAACCGCAGGCGGCAATGTGGGTGTCCTTGATCATGGCGGCGTCAAAAAGCCCCATGCGGTGGTTGGTACCCCCTCCACAGCGCACGGCGTGCTTTTCCAGCCGTCGGAAACCCGGCGTGGTCTTGCGGGTGTCCAGTAGCCGGCAGCCGGTGCCTTCCAGCTGCGAGACGAACTTCCGGGTGAGGGTGGCCACGCCGGAAAGGCGCATCAAGAAGTTCAAAGCTGTACGCTCGGCGGCCAGCAAAGCGCGGGCCGGCCCCCAAACCTCCAGCACCGTTTGCCCTGCCGTCACCGCGCTGCCATCCCCCAGGCGGATGGCCACTTGACAGCGGGGGTCGAGAAAGCGAAAGGCAAAACCGGCGGCGGGAACACCGGCCAGGACCCCGTCTTTTTTCGCGATGATGCGGGCTTTGGCATGGGCTTCGGCGGTGAAAATGGCGTTGCCGGTGATGTCCGGTAGGTCTTCGGAGAAGGCCAAAGCTAAAAGCGGTGGAAGGTTGGTGGCGTAAGGCTCCGGTAGCTCGCTCACGGCGGAATTGTAGCCCCTTACGGAAAATGCTCGTCCAACATGGCCCGCACCGCGGCTATGTCCTGGGGGGTGGTGCCGCAGCACCCTCCCACCAACCGCGCGCCGGCGGCCACGCAGGCCAGCATGCAACGGGCGTACTTTTCCGAAGGCACGGGAGAAGCTGCCAGGTGAGGGCTTGCTTCGTCGTACCAGCCGTTGTTGGCGTAAGCCACCAGCGGCAAGTCGGTGCTGCATGCCATTTGCGTTAAGGCGGGCATGAGGTCGGAAAGCCTTGTGCAGTTGACGCCCACGGCAATGACTCCGGGGATGCTCACCGCCCGGGCAGCCTCGCCGGCGTTTTCTCCCGACAGTAGCCGGCCTCCACTTTGGCAGGTGAAGCACACGATTACCGGCAAACCGGTGGCTAGCGCAGCTTGGCAGGCGGCCCGCGCCTCGCGAACGGTGTTGAAGGTTTCCAAAAGCAAGCCGTCGGGTCCTGCAGCGGCGAGCACCTCGGCGGTGCGCCGGTGTTCCTCCGCCAGGGTAGCGTCATCGGGAACCAGGTCGGGGCGGTAGCAGTCCTCGAGGGTGGTCATGGAGGCCAGCACCACGACCCTGCGAGCTGCGGATCGGGCTGCCTCCCGGGCCAGCTCCACGGCGGTTTTGGCCAGCTCCTGCGGGTTGGGGTAGCGCTGAAGCCTCCGCAGCGAATAGGGTGCTACCCGGAAGGTGTTGGCGGTGAGCACATCACAGCCGGCCGCCAGGTAATCGCGATGCACCTGCAGCACCGCCTGCGGGTCGTGAATGAGCGCCCCGACCCCCCACAGGGTAGCGGCCGAGGCCACACCCCGGCGCAACAGCTCGGAGCCCATGGCTCCGTCCAAGAGCCGCGGCTTGCTTTGGAGGAATTGCGCCAAAGTTTGATGGTTTTCGCTGCTCCCGTTGGTTGACGCTTTTGCCTCTCGCACCCTACCATGATAGCGATGGCGATGCGGGAAAAGGCAGTGGTGGTGGGGGTCGCCACCGAAGGGCTGCCGGTGGGTGAAGTGCACGCCGACCTGGACGAGCTGTGCGCGCTCTTGGACACCGCCGGGGCCGACGTGGTGGCGCGGCTGGTGCAAAAACGCGGGGCTCCCGATCCCGCCACCTTTTTGGGCCGCGGCAAGGTTTCAGAGCTCAAGGACTTGGTGAGCGAAAGCGGTGCCGGCTTGGTGGCCTTCGACGCCGACCTCACCCCCGCCCAGGTGCACCATCTGGAGGAAGGCCTCCCGGAAGGCGTGAAGGTGTTGGACCGCGCTGCAGTGATCCTGGATATCTTTGCCTTGCGGGCCAGGACCCGGGAAGCCAAGCTGCAGGTGGAGCTGGCGCAGCTGGAGTACCTGCTGCCCCGCCTCACCCGCCGGTGGCAGCACCTTTCCCGGCAAGCCGGTGGCATTGGCACCCGGGGCGTGGGCGAAACCCAGCTGGAAATTGACCGGCGGGTGATTAAGCGCCGAATCACCCTGCTGCGGCGCGAGCTGCAGCGGGTGGCCAAAGAACGGGTAGTGCAACGAAAACGAAGGCAGGGTTTCCCTTCGGTGGCCCTGGTGGGCTACACCAACGCCGGTAAATCAGCGCTCTTCGAGCAGCTCACCCGGGAAAGCACGGTGGTGGAAAACCGCCTGTTTGCCACCCTGGACCCGCTGGTGCGACGGGCGGCCCTGGAAGGGGGTCTGGTGGTGGCGGTGGCGGATACGGTGGGCTTTATCCGCAAGCTGCCCCACCAGCTGGTGGCCTCGTTTCGCGCCACGCTTTTGGAAGCGGCTTCTGCCGATCTGCTGGTTCACGTGGTGGATGTTGCCCATCCCCGCTGGCAAGAACATCTGCGGGTAGGGGAGGAAGTGCTGGAGTCTTTAGGTGTGGATCCCAGCAGCTGCCTGGTGGCCTTAAACAAGGTGGACCTGTTGGCGGAGGAGTGGCCGGATCTTCCGGATGGACGGCACAGCGTCTTTGTCTCTGCCCGAACCGGCTGTGGGCTTTCGGCGCTGCGCCAGGCCATGACCGACGAGCTGGTCAAAAGGGGCGTTGTGGATGTGCTCCGGGTTTCGCTGCAGGCCCCAGCGGAACTGAGCCAGGCGTTAGAGCGCCGGGATCTGGTAGGCCGCCGTTTTTCCGGGGAAGGCGTGGAGTTTTACCTCCGGCGGAGGTAAAACGAAGATGCCCCCTAACCTGGGGGGCGTCACCTGCTGACAAGGGCTACTGTTACTGTTTTAGCCTAGGGTGCTCAGGCCAACTGGCCCATTTACCAAAGCCCCGCTCGAAGTCGCGAACTGCCTTGTCGTCTTCCTCACCGTCGCACTTTTCCACTTTAACCGCGAACCGTTTCAGGCTAGGCTCGGGTCCGCCGTATACCTCGGCAACAAGGGGTGCGACCAGTACCGAGGCGGCAATTCCCTGGTTGGCCTGCGCAGGACGGCCTATCTCTGTGACTAACCTTTGCAGAAAGGAAGCGAGCTCAGGTTGGCCTTCTTTGAGCTCTCGCCATATCCGGGGTTTTGTCTCGTCGGCTTGACTTTCCCGGAAAGGTGCTAAGCGCAAGAGGTTGGTCTCAACTCGAATGGTGGTGAGCTTGGGGTCAGCGTCGAGGATCCTGCTCTTCCAGCTTTCCCAGGTTTCCCCGTGCTGACGGGGCTCCACAGCTATTTCCTTCCGTACTAAAAGCCAATGACCGCGCTCTACATCCGCCAGCAGCCTCTCGACGGAGCCGTTTCCTCCCAGTTCGAACCGGAAAAACCATGCAACACGGGTCCCGTCTTGGAGCTGGCAAAGCGCTCGATGATGGTCAACCTTTTGCTCGCCCGTGAGGTTGCTGCCGCCCTTGGGAGGCAGCAGGAACGAGTAGAGGCAGGTAAGGACCGCCTTTCCGTCAGCAGCTCGGTACCTCTCCCATCGATCCGCACGGCGCGGCTGAGGGCTTTCAAGTCCTTGCGCCCAAGTGCCTAAAGACGCCGTCGCCACTAAAAACAAACAAGCCACATAATGGTGCGTCATGTTGCGTGACCTCAAGAGTTATCCGAGATGCAAAGACCCTGACATGCAGACCATTCGGAAAGAGCAATTTCGCGTTGCCATTGGCGCCCGTTCCACACCGTGCAATTGTAAATTGCCGTGCAGCACATATTGCAAACCCCCAGACCCTGACCCACGGTTTGGAAAGAACAGGTCTGGTATCGGTTGAAACCGGCGTCGGCTACGCATTCGTCGATACTCTCACCGCTCGCAGACGACTTGGGAAGAGCAAGGATTACAAGGATCGCAACTAAGGCCAGAATAAGATGCTTCCGATGCGTCATGGCAAGTTCTCCTTTCGGTGGGTGAGGCTAACAAAAAAAACGTGGCTGGTCAACCCCCCGCATCGCCTCATCAAAAATCTGCCCGAAATGGGGTGGTAGCCTCACCTAAGAATCTGCCCGAAAGGGGGGGGAAGGACGAGATTGCTTCC